>Ga0247843_1000854_pt1 | contig 68009 bp, 51 predicted proteins | sample LaCruzMarch2017__FD_192420 | JGI IMG/M metagenome (GOLD analysis project Ga0247843, IMG submission 192420) | Freshwater microbial communities from meromictic Lake La Cruz, Castile-La Mancha, Spain - LaCruzMarch2017_8m | ecosystem: Environmental > Aquatic > Freshwater > Lake | place: Spain...
CAGGAGCCGATTCTTCGACTGCCACCGTAACCGTCAATCAGCCTGCAGCGATCACGACCCCGCCTGCGTCTGTGACCATCAACAGCGGCGAGACGACCACTCTCACTGTCACCGCATCTGGCACCGCGCCTCTTACCTATCAATGGTATCAAGGCACCATTGGCACCACGACCACCCCAGTGGGCACCAACTCCGCCAGTTTCACGACGCCAGCCTTGACTGCCGATACGAACTACTGGGTGAGAGTCACCAACGTTGCCAATCCAACGGGTGCCGATTCCTCGACTGCCACCGTGACCGTCAATCAGCCTGCAGCGATCACCACGCCGCCTTCCTCCGTGACTATCAACAGCGGAAGCACCACCACGCTCACCGTCACCGCGTCCGGCACCGCGCCTCTTACCTATCAATGGTATCAAGGCACCAGCGGCACCACGACCACACCAGTGGGCACCAACTCGGCGAGCTTCACGACGCCGGCCTTGACTGCCGATACGAACTACTGGGTGAGAGTCACCAATGTAGCCAACCTCACAGGAGCCGATTCCTCGACAGCGACGGTAACGGTCAATCAACCTGCGGCGATCACCACACCGCCCGCCTCGGTGACGATCAATAGCGGCGAGACCACCACGCTGAACGTCACCGCATCTGGCACCGCGCCTCTTACCTATCAATGGTATCAGGGCGCCAGCGGCACCACGACCACTCCGGTGGGCACCGACTCCGCCAGCTTCACCACCCCTGCCCTAACTTCCACGACCAGTTATTGGGTCCGAGTCACCAACGTCGCCAATCCAACAGGCGCGGATTCGGCCACCGCCACGGTGACCGTGACCCTGCCAACCGTCAGCGTCGCTGTTGCCCCATCCAGCGTGTTGGAAGACGGCATAGGCAACCTAGTTTACACCTTCACCCGTGACGGTGTCACCACCGCCTCACTCACCGCCGAGTTCACGGTCGGTGGCACCGCGACCTTCGGCAACGATTACACCCAATCGGGTGCAGCGAACTTCAGCTCGACCAGCGGTTCAGTGACCTTCGCAGCGGGTTCCGCCACGGCCACGGTAACACTCAATCCAACTGCGGATAGCACGATTGAATCCGATGAAACAGCAATCCTCACCGTGATCGCTGCCACGGGATACACGGTTGGCTCCCCTGCCCTTGCGATTGGCACGATCAGCAATGACGACTCCAAGAGCGATGACGTCGTTATCGAATATCCTGAAGAACCAGCGACTCCTCCGATTTCAACGCCGACACTCCCGGGCGCATCGAGTGCAGGAAACTATTCAGGTCTCTTAACCTCGACTGATGGCAATCAAAATCTCGGATTCTTCAAGAATTTGAAAGTAGCTAACAATGGAAGTTTCTCCGCCACAATGATCTTCAAAGATGTGTCATACTCCTTCAAGGGCGTATTTGGCAGCAACGGTCAATACGCCGGGATCGTGACAAAATTCGGTGGTGTCCCTGCAACCATTAATCTTGAACTGACTGTCACCCCCAAAGGATCCTACAAAATTGAAGGCATGGTGAGTGATAGCTCGCAAACGGCGGATGCTTCCTTGGTGAAGCGAGGAGATTCAACTCTGTTTAAAGGAAAGTACACGCTACTCATCATTTGCGACGCGGATGATATGGATGAATCGCAGGGGGGCTATGGCCATGGTTTGATGAATGTGAATTCCAAGGGGGGTTCCACGATCAAAGGCAAGCTGGGTGACGGCACCACGTGGACCGCCAGTTGTTTTGTCACCACTGACGGTGAAATGCCGATCTACTATCGTTCAAAATTCGGAACCTTTGCAGGTTTGGTTCGTTTCCGTGATGTGCCTGAAATCAGCGATTGCGATGCTATCGTCTATAGAAGAGCCGCCGGAAGCTCAACTGATCAGCTTTGCAACCTGATCGGTTCCCGTTTCCAAAATAGTTCCGGCACACTTCTCACATCACTGGAAGACCAGCGCCACAATATTGACATGCTGCTTGGTGAGGGTTCCGGATTCGATGCCGAGACGCTGCCCTTTGAATGGAAGGTTAACAACAAGATCAATTATGTCGGGACAGATAACTTCAAATCCAGAATGTCGGTCAATACATCGACCGGAAGATTGAATGGCGTTGTAATCAAAGCCAAGTGGGCCAACTGGTCTGAATTGGATAAATTGCTGCAGTGGACGCAATGGGCAGATATAACGGAAACGACAATCTCCGGCGTAGTGTTTCAAAAACAAAACATTGCGGCAGGTTTGATGTATGTCAAAGGAGCCCAGCCCCGCACTCTGATCATGATCCCAACGGATTCAGAATAAATCCACGCCATCAACACTGAGGCTTCGATGAGAGAACATGAAAAAATTAGTTCCCTCATCGGTCCTCAGTGTTTGTTTTCGGCTTTGCTAATTTCGGCTACACCATGATTTTTAATATCCGCTAACGCTCAATCTGCGTTCAGTGGTTCATTATTCTTTCTAGGCTGATTACTCTGAAGAATTTCCCCTAACCAATTCCTTGTCGGTTGTCCGGAAGACATTGTCTGAGGGGGTGATGTCCGAAGCGTCTTTCCCGAGCCGGATCCCTGTATCGACTGCCGAAAAAATATTACCGTCGAGCACACCCGCGGATGCGGCGGTCACCTCGATGCCCGTATTCTCCGCTTTGTGGGCTGGGTGTCCGTGCAGAATATTGTTGCTGATTTGAAGCAAGTCATATCCCGTCGCCCGTTTGCTGCGAATCTGAATGCCACACCATGGCCCGTCGCCTTGTGGCTGATACAACAAATTTCCGATAATGAGTGGCTGCAAAAGATTGTTTGCCCGGATGCAGGCGGAACGGGCGCTGATGTGAGATCCCGTCACCGTTAGAAGCGGTTCAAAACTATCCGTATCCCAATCAATGCCAATATCGATTCCGATGATGGTGGCCTGCTGGACATACACACCTTCGACCGTTCCTCCCACCTTGATGCCCGTATGACAGCCTAGGATCCGAACCCCCGTTAGGTGATGATCCACCGGAGATTGCTGCCCGGTAATGAAGATACCCGTCCCTTTCGGATTTTGTGGTCGCAGGGTAATGTCCCGAAAGGTGCAAAAGGTAACATCCATCGCCTTGATCCCCATATCCCAACTCCCGTCCTTTCCTTCAATGGCCATGTTGTTGAAGCGCTTCTCGGCGATTCCGCCCTGTCGCGTTGGGTCGCGGCGCTCCAGTTGAACCGCAGTGCCGCAAGCACCTTGAGCCTGCAAAGATACCCCTTCGATCGAGAACGCAGGAGAGAGATCTGTTTGCCGAATGTCGGTGTCCAAACGCACTAGGATAGCGGTTGGCACATTCTTGAAAACCAGCCGTGACAAGCCGGCACCAACACCACTGATCCGCAATCCACTCTGTCCGAATTTTTTCTCAAAGACCAACCCTCCCGGCATTTCATACTCTCCCGGAAGGAAGCGGATTTCGTCGATTCGATCCGCATTCGCATCCGCGACTGCCCTAGCAATCGCTTGAGCAAAATCACGACCTGGTGAGACAATGACTGTGCGTTCCTCACTTGCTGCAAGCGGCTGAGTATCGCTCGCCTCCACTTGCAAAGCCCCGGTCTCTGCGGTTTTCCCCGAAAAGTGGAGCGCAATACTCCCCGCACCCAAACCAAGCGCAAAGAGGCTTACGATCAGGGAAAGAGCTCCGTGTTTGGGGCCAGTCCCCGCAGTAGAACATTTTTTTAAGATCATTGAGTTTTTTAATGAGTTTTTGATCTTTCTTCACAATGCCAACTTGCCGACACGCTGAACCAGTATGGCCCATTTGAAGTCTCTTGGCAATCCATTCGGTGCTTACTGCTGTCCTCCATCGGATCAGGGCAGCCATCAAAGCTTTGCGTTCGTCGCCTTTTTTGAGGTGGCCCAAATCCAGCTCACCAGTCGGCAAGCCCATCTCTAGCCCGCATCTTTGAATAATCTGCTCGGCATCCTTTTCGCTGTAATCTTTCTCAAGAACATCTGCTTTTTTGCTCACCCGCATATTTGTCCTTTTGCCTTGGTGCAGTGAGTGGACCATGTAGCGCGGCAAGATAGATCGTCTGCAGCGTGCCAATCTCGCAGAATTCGTGGAGGGAGGGACGATCAGGCCTGCTAAATCCAAAATCCAGAGCTGACGCTATTTACATCTCAGATTCCAGACGGCGTTCCAGTTCCTTTAAATTTCCTTCGATGGATTGCAAGTATGGGTTGGGCTGCCCTTCCGGCGTAAGATAGCGGTAAACTCCCTCCGCCTCGCCCTCCAGCAAAGGCAGAACGAAATTACTCCAAAATCCGGGAGTCATTTTGAGAAGGTGATCAAGGCTTCGGTATGGACGTTGCTCCACCGAGACCTGATCGCGCTCGAAGGCCTCCACAAACTCAAGATAGAGCCTTGGCAATTTTTCCAGATAATCTGCCGAGCTCATCTGCGCAAGGTAATCGGCCGTGACCAGGAGAAGCGCGATTTGCCGCGCTTCTTCACGCTGGAAAGTGACGTTGCTGATACTGTTGCGGGGACCGGTGCACTTAATGGCGCAGCAAATGTCTTCGATTGCCGATTCGGTAAGTCCTAGCTCCGGCAGATATTTGCGCGCGAAGACGCAACTGCGCTTCTCGTGGACGAACGTGTATTTCGCTCCCGTGCCGGAATCATCCCCCGTTTCCTTGAGGAAACCCGTGTCGTGCAAAAGTGCGGATAGAATCGCCAAATCCCGATCACGGCTATCGAACTCCGGCTGGGCGGACGCCTTGCTTCGCCCTTTTAAAAGATACGCCATGCACATGGTCACCTGGAACGTGTGATCCAGGTCATGATACTCCATGTCAATCGCCTGATAGCCGGGAAAATCCCCATTGAACATCCCGGCGACGTCAGAAACCGCACGAACGATTAGCGGATTCCCCTGCCCTCCTGCCGTGGGAAAGAGTTCTTTCAAGGCTTCGGACACGGCGCTCGGATTTTCGGTATCGACGGAATGCGGAGGAACCATATTTGAATATTCTAGAAATAATTTTAACTCGATCAAGCACACACATCAAATTCTTCAGATTCCGGGAAAATGAGGAAAATCTGAAAATGGGTCAGAAATGGGGTCAGTGTGCAAATCTTGACAATTTTTTACAACGTTGGATTCCAAGCCTCCTTGAGAAAGGCCTGCATTTCTGGAGACAGCTTGGATTGGTTTTTCACTCGATTGAACCGGCGCAGTTGCTGGCTGACGTTCGCCGCGCTGCGCATCGATAGTTTTTCCGCAATCCATTCCTGCGAGATGGTTGTCTTCTTCCACAGGAGTTCCGCCAAGGCCAGCTTGCGCGGATCCGATCCTTTCAAGCCTAGCAGATCCTGCGCCAACAGCCCCGCTGCTTTCATGCCCGCTGTCAGCCAGCGCTCCGCCTGCTCCTCCCCGTGCGCCTTGACCTGCGGTGTTTTCCGGTAGGCTCTCGACGATCTTATTCGTTCTTTCGTCAGTTTTTCCGTAAGCTTCCGCAGTCTTTCGGCAAACGCCTGGTTGCCCCAATACCACCCCCTCCGCAAATGACTACAGCGGGAATCCACCTTCTCAGGCAAGACCGGCATCCCGCAATTCTTAAAATCCTCTTCCACCGCGCGGCGGTCCAGTCGTTCGACCAAACGCCTTCGTCCGGCTACTGTGTCCGCTAGATCGAAGCGTTGCATTCCCTCTTCGGCGGCCAGCCACTTCGGACGCTTCGCGGGAGGCATGGCCCAGCCGCCCGCCACGCTGCTCCATGGATAGTCTAACACACTTTGTCCCTTCTTCGGTAGGACCATGCATGCACGGACAGGATTGAGGTGAATGTAGTCGGCGAGCGTCCGGTAGTGATATGTGTCTGCTCCATCCACCAATACCGCCTTGTAGCGGTCGCCAAACAGGCGACCCCACGCCATGTGACGGACGTTGTAACGTCGGGTGACCGTGTTCTGGAGCCAACTCATTCCCGCAACCAGATTGGCTTCGGGTGTCTCGATAAAGAGGTGGTAGTGGTTTCCCATCAGCACCCAGGCGTGCACCCGCCATCCGGTCATCGCACAGGCATCGGAGAGGGTGGCGAGGAAAAACCGGCGATCATCATCGTCATGGAAAATCGTCTCACGCCGGTTGCCCCGTGCCATCACGTGGTAAAACGCGCCAGAAAATTCAAGACGAAGACTGCGAGGCATGGCGAGATGCTAGGGAAGAGAATTGTTTTGTCAAGATTTGCACACTGACCCCATTTGTGGCATTTCCCATCTTACCGATTGGTGGCTGAGCGCAACTCTGGTTGGGTGGTGGCGGATTCGATGGTCTTGATGGCTTCTTCAACAGCGTTGACGCGCCGGGCGTTGAGTTCCCCGCCGGGAAACTCGCGCCGCTCAACGTCGGCGTTGAAGCGGGCAATGAGTTCCTTGAGCGCTGGAATCTGCGGTTTGGCAGCAGCCCCATAGCCGGTGATTAATTTCATGATCTCGCCCGTGCGATTTTCGCTGCCGTGTCCACCCTGGGTCTTCGCCAAACCGACCCCGGCGGTGATGCCTTCTTTAAAATGATATTTGGTAAGTGCCTTCAATCCCGCCATGCGTATCGCATTATTGAACATCGTGTCCGCCGGACTGGGGTTTTCCACGGCAGCGAGAATGACCGGCGCAAGGGCGATCACATCCTCCTGACCAAGGTTGTTTTCAAAGAAATCTTGGAGCGTGGCGCGTGCCATCCCATCAGAATTCGTCGATACGACGCGGATTGCCGGATAGCGTAGCTTGGGATCGAGTTGATTGAGATCGTTCTTGAGTGGACCATTGAATACGGCGCTTGCCAGTTCACCATGGGCGATCTGAACGGGATCTTGCCAGCGGATCGGCCATGAGGGTTCCGCAGTTGTTATGAGTGCCTTGATGATTTCTTCCAAGGCGGGCTTTGCCGTTGCTCCCATTTTCTTGATGGCCGCTGCGGCTTTGTAACGCACCCAGCGATCTTGATGCGAAAGTTGTTTTACCAAAACCGACAGGGCCTCAGGGGTGTTGAGAAGTCCCAAGGTCTCGCAGGCACCTTGGATGTGGTGTGGATCCCCGCTTTCGGCGAGCTGGATGAGGGAAGGGATCATCGTCTTGCTTTCCGGACGCTTCGCCAATTCCTCTGCTGCCCAACTGCGGACGATGGGCGACCAATTGTCAAATGCCTTAACGAGCTCCTCCGGAGTCATTTTCCGCCGATCCAAATCAAAGCTCCCTGCCGCGACAGTGGCGGCGGCTTGTTTCCGATCAAGCCAAGTGGATTCATTGGCATCGCGTCCGGTAATAACTAGTTTACGCAAAGGCATGGCATAGGTGAGAACATACGTGGCCGCTGGACTCAGTCCGTTGTAACTACTTTTTCCATAGTAGGTATTATCATCGGTTTTGCCGGCTCCGAATTGTTCGGCACCGTCATAGGTGAACGAGCCGTCCGAGCGGCGCACAAGATCGAAGTGCCATGAGGACTTGCGGAAAAATGCCGCCGCCGCCTCGGGGCCGCCGACGTTGGCGCCGAGCGCACTCCACAGATAGCTGAAACCCTGCCCAGTGTGGCCATACTCGCGACTGGCGTAACCCGCAACCGCCATGCGGGCAAAAAACGCGGTCTCTTTTGGCTTGTTGCCCATCGCGGCAAACATCAACGCAGTAGTGGAATTCTTGCCGTTGTTTTCATGATACGGCCATGGCGCGTGTTCGCCATACGGTATGGATCCCTTATCAGTATAGTAGCCGAAAAATCCTGCGGCGCGGACGATGGCTTGATCAAGCTCCGAATAACTCACACCGCACTTTTTAGCGAGCACGAGTGATAGATTTGCAGGTAGACCAGCCGAGTTCACTGGTCCGTAAGGTGGAACGGAGCCGTTGAATTTTCCGTCCTTGGTGAGTGCCGCATAGCCGTGACCGAATGTGCCATAGACGCTCTGGCCGCGTGCCAAGGAAAGCGCGTTCCTCCTAATCGCTGGTAGGATTTCCGTATCGCGGGTGACCATGAAATATTCGCAGAGAAAAATCTGGCGATAGCCCAAGTCCCAAGTGTCGCCCCAGATGAATCCGGCGGGCTTCTTGTTAGGATCCACCTCTGGCTCCGACAGACTCTGAGCCAATATTTTCAATTTGGGCAAATAGGCATTGTTGCCCGTCGCAAGCAATGCAAGGCCTTGAATCGCTCCCGTCCATCCACCCGTCAATTCCTCCGTTTCTAGCACCTCGCAGGCTTTTTCGAAAATCCGCTTGGACTTCGGGCAGTTCCAAGGTGCGGTATCGCTGTAGGTGCCAAGCACCGCTAGCTTGAGTGTGAGTTCCTGCTGCTGGCCGCCGCGTGAAACCATCAGTTTGAGCACTCCACTCATGGTTTCCGTTTCCGCTTCCTGAATGGCCAGGGCAATGCTTTTACGCGCATCTGCGGTGAAGGGTTTTCCCTCCACGCCGAGGATGACATCATCCACTTTCACCACGCCATCAGCCGGTGAAGTCGCACCCACGTGAGTGACCAGAATCTGCCGACTTGCGGTTGTCGTGCGGCCTTGTGCGGCATCGAGATTGTTGTCCGCCTTGGTGTGAATCCAACCACGCAGGCCGGTAGCGCCTAGATTGTAGGTGGCGGTGCGGTCAACCGATTGCGTGTCCTTGGTGAGATCGGGAACTTGTGAGAAAAGCGGGCTGGCGATACCCATTGCGAGTGCCACTAGAATAATAGTGGTTTTGATTGATGTTTGCATGGCGGAAAAAGGGGGCAAAAAAGGGGTCAGTGGGGCAAAAAAGGGGTCAGTGTGCAAATCTTGACAAATTCATTTACAGATTCGGTTTTCAATCCTTTCTGAGAAAAATCTAATGGTCTCGATAGCGAAGGGCGGCGTTGATGGGCGTGAATGTGAGGTTGGGTGAATTTCTGCCGGGGCGGAAATTCGTAGTTGGGGTGAGACGGTCTCACACCATACCCCGTCAGCTAGAGGGGAAAACGCGGAGAGCATGCACATCGTGGGTCCGTTCGAATTATTCACTCACAGGCGGCACCTTCATACGTTGCAGGTAGAAACACAGATTGCCGCCGAATTTCTTGGTGCGCGGGTGGTGTTTTTTGAAACTGATGGCGGAGAGCACGACCGGGCCCTTGGCAAATTCGGACCACAGCTCTTTGGGAATGACGCGTCCGATGGGAATATCGCCACCCCGGCGGTCTGTGCCGGTCTTCTGTTCGATGAAGAGCTTGCCGTTGATATAAAGGCGGTAGCCCCCACCAGAACCAGGATGCGAGATCATGCCATGTAACAAGCGGTAGCGGTAACCCTCTTCAAATGTTGGAAACTCAAATTTTCCGTTCAGCAGCAACAGATCGTTTTCCCACAACGTGTTGATGGGCTCATGACAGGCGCAGAAGTTGATTTTGCATGGGGTGAGATGTTCACTGATGATTTCCTTCTTTCCATCCGCCGCACCAAACGGCGCCAGGCCTTGCTTCCATCCGGCCTTGGAGGATTCGAAGGCGGGCGTATACCACTGTTCCATTCCCTTGGGAAAGTTCACCTCACGATAGCGACCTAACCGGTCGTCCGCATGCAGCCACTTTTCCGTCGGCTCGAAGCTGTGATACCACCACGACATCTTGTTGCGGTTCGGGCCATAATCCTGCCAGTCGAATTCGTGAATGCCGAGTTCTCCATACAACTTAAGCAGTCCTTCCATTGCTCCACGATCCGGCTGGATGCTGCCCGCCTCCTTGATCAACGCGTCTTTGTTTTTCTGCAAATATGCCGGTAGCAGTTGAGCCTTCCGGTATTCGATCACCACTGTTCGCAACTCGGGGCTGAGGGCATTAGGATCTGCGCCAAGAAAAGTCTGCTCAAAGGGTAACTGCTCATTGGGATTGCTCTGTTTTCCGATCTCATAGAGAGCATCGTAGCCGCCAGGCACTTGAGCCATCGACCGAGCGATCACGTCGCGCATGCCGAGATTCACCCGCTCTTCGATATACGGCAGAGAATGCTTGTAGTCGACAAAGCCGCTGTAGGCCTCCTTGAGTTCGCGGCGCGCCAAGGCCGCAACTTCCGGCTCTGCGTTGCGCAGGTTTTCGGGAATCTTGCCCCAGAGCAGCGGACCGTAGACGTTGTAAAGGTGGTTGCTCTCCATTAGGTTGCCGATGGCGGGCAGCACTTTCTGATAGACGCGCTTGTCCGCAATCACCGGGGTCAACGCAACGAGTGCCGAGTGTCGCAGCCACCACTCTTCGTGCTCGAGGTACGGCAGGATGACGTCGATGTGCTGCACAAGACTGTCGGACGGAGCGAGCGCGACCACGCGCAGCGCCGCTTCTTTTACAAACAAGGATTCCTTGGGATCGTTTAACATCGCGACGGAGCGATCGAGGATTTGCGGAGTAATCAGCGCCAAGTTGGGATCGCGATGCGGGGCCAGCGCATCGAGCGCAAGCCGACGCAGCCGTGCATCCTCATCGGAGAGCAATTTCAGCATCAGTTCCGGACCACGTTTCAGGACTTGATTGATGAAGCATCCCCGCGTCGTGATGACCGGATGGCGTAGATATTTTTGCAATTGTTCATCGCTCATCTCACCCGCGCTCAACTTCAGCAGCGCCAGTCCACCGCCGTTGGCCAGGGTGTCTTGGGAGAAGTCAGGTCGCGAACCATCGGGGTAGGCAACCGATTCTATCGAAACGAAGTCATCATCCTCTGTCGTGCCCCATAGATGCTCGGGCAACTGGAAGGGCTTTGCAAATTTACTCGGCGCACCTGCAAGCCGCAGCGTCTTGCGCGGCATGGTGAAGCTCAACGCATAGCCGGCGCCCCAGCTCTCGTTGTCATAGCGCTCGCCATCCACAATCGCGAAACTGCCGTCATATCGACGCGACAACTCATAATGCCAGCGGCGCTGATCCATGAAATCGCGGTAAAGTTGCGGCCGTTTTTCCTGAAGCAAGCCCATCGCCGCACTGCGAAAGATCTCACCAATCCCGCCCCCGGTATGGCCGTGCAGCATGAAGGACGTGCTCGGGAAGCTGAACAGCGCGCTGATGTCGCGAGCCTTGGCATAGATGGAGTTCTCGCCCTTCGGCGTCAACGACGCGGCGGCAGCCATCGTAAAAGCAAACCCACCGTTCTTGCCGTTATCGGTGTATGTGCCCTCGGGTTTGTTGTTGCCGTAGGAAATGTTGCCCCGACCCGCCCAACGATAGAAGTGGCGGACCACGCGCAGCAAGGATTCGTTGGGGATCTTCGCACCGCATTCCTTGGCAAGGATCAGCATCGTGGCCGCGTGCACACCTCCCGCGTTCATGTGTCCGCCACCGCCGCCGTAGTCGAGATTTCCCATCGGCGCTTTGTTGCCCCAACCGCCGTTGTTTTCTGATTGGACGATGATATCAGCCACCGCCTGAATGGCGGGCAATACCTCTGGGTCGCCCGTGCGCAAAAAATACTCACACAAGGCCAGATTGCCGAGACCGGCGTGCCAAGTGTGGAAGTTTCCGCTCTTGGTTGGCAGACTCCTCGCCCATTTGCGCACATGTTCCAAATCTCTTTCGTCGCCCGTGGAGAGCAAGAACAGCGGCCCGAAGCTGCCAAAGCCCGGATCGCCACCCGCCTTCAGATATTCGGCGAAATTGCGCACGATCTTGTCAGACTTCGGGCAGTTCAGTGGCCAGGTATCGCTGAACTGTCCCAGCACGGGGATCTGCACGTGCACTTCGCGGATTTCGCTGTCGGGCTTGTCAGAAACCACCATCGCGATTTTACCATCGGTGGCTTCCGCTTTGGTGATGATGTTGCCTAACTGAATGCGCGGATCGATGTCGGCGAGCTTCTCGCCATTAATCGAATGAATGATCATGCCCTGCTTAAGTTCGGCCTTCATTGCGGGCGAACCAGCCTCCACGCCCTGGATGTGCATGACGAACGCGGGTTGCATCAAGTCGATACTCAAGCCAACGGGTCCAAATCGTTGGACATGGCTAATCGGGGCCGCCGGATCTGGACGTCTCGAAAACAGTGAATCGGGATTCTTGTAGTATGCCTGCTGTGCCATCGCCGCGCTGGAGATCGCGGTGATTGTCGGGATGATGATGCTAAATATGCGTTTCATGGGTTTTAGAACTGATAGGGTACGTTCAGATTCACATGGAAAGCATGGCTGCGGTCAGTTCGATCGATTGGCTCCGTTCGACTTTGAAATCTTTGGTCACGCCCTTGTAGAGCACGCGGAAATTGCCGGAGTTGCTGGAAATGTTGCGGACCTTTGCTTCTAACAATTTTCCTTCATTCCATTGCATGTCCAACTCGAAGCCACCACGGACCCGCATGCCTTTGACCTGCCCTTTCGGCCATGCCTTGGGCAGTGCCGGCAGCAAGTAGATTTCTCCGGTATGAGACTGGGCAAGCATCTCATTGACTGCGGCGGCGTAGCCGAAGTTCGCATCAATTTGGAACGGCGGATGGGTGGTCCAGAGATTGCCGTGGGTCTTGGTATCCAGCACGTCCGCGATCAACTCATAAGAATGCTCCGCTTCAAACAGCCTCGCAAACACACAAGCCTTGAAGACCTTGCTCCACCCGGTTTTTCCGTTGCCGCGTGCTTTCATGCTAACCTTGGCGGCCTTGGCCAATTCGGGCGCGGTGGAAGGAAGAATCTGTCTCCCGGGGAAAATGGCGAGCATGTGGCTCACGTGGCGGTGTTGGCTTTTTGGATCATCGATGTCCTCCATCCACTCCTGAAGCTGCCCCCATTTCCCAACTTTGGGACCGAGCAAGCGGTCGCGCTTGGCCGTCAGTTCCTTGCACAGGTCTTCATCCGATTCCAGCGCCTTGGCCGCTTCAATCGTATTGTTAAACAAATCCCAACACAGTTGCTGATCATAGGAAACGCCGTCGAGATGTGTGCGATAGCCTTCGACAATCGCCATTTTTCCGGTCTTTTCATCCACCTTGGGGCCGTGTTCCGGCGAGGTGCCATCGGGCACCACCAAGGTTCCATCGGGCAGTTCCTTGAGGTGATCCAACCAGAAGTGGCTGATCTCTTTCATGATCGGATAGGCGTAGGTCTTGAGATATTCCTCGTTCCTAGTGAAGGCATAGTGATCCCACAAATTCTGGCTAATCCATGCAGAGTCGCCTTTCTGGAAATAATAAGTGGACCCACCGAACACCCCGTTTTCCGAACGCATGAGCCAGCCACGCTTCACGCCCAGCACTTTAAGGGTTTCCTCCTTGCGCACATCGCGGATGGAATTCATCCACTCGGCCAAGGGAGTGAAGCATTCGGCCAGATTCGCCTGGTCCACGAACCAATAGTTCATCTGTAGGTTGATGTCGGTGTGATAGTCGCATAGCCACGCAGGCCGAAGCTGGAACAACCACAAACCTTGCAGGTTGGCCGGCAAGCCGCCGTGCCCGGGTCTTGAGCAACTGATCATCAGGTAACGCGCATAATCATAAAGCAACGTTTCCAATCCAAGATCACTCCCGGGCTTGTAACTATTGACGCGATCTAACGTCTGCAATTTTAACTTTGCTGGGTCGGTGTCACCCAAGGTGATGGACATGCGGTTATACAAACTTTGGTAGTCCGCCACATGAGACTTCATCAGCTCAGAATAGGCCTTGGCCGAAGCATCATCCAACTGCTTGGTGTTGCGCTCATGAGGATGTGGTCCTCTCCATCCCTTTGCTCGTTCATTCAGGTAGTTGGTATCCGCAGCCAATAGCACAAGCACCTCGTTGCAATTGCTGAAGACGATCCGATCCTCGCGAGTGCTGAGCTTTCCCCCATCGTGAGAAACACGGGCCTGCGCTTCATAGCTGAGGTTGATGATCTCATTACTCGCATACTCCCTGCCGCGAAGGCCCTTCTTGATCAATGGCGCCCACCAGAACAGGTCCTTGCTCTCACCGGTTAGAGTCAGCGTTTTTCCCTCTGCCTTGGTAACGATCGCCTTCACTGCCTCTTTGGACTGCCCTTGTTCCATAGCGATCTCAGAGCGGTGCATGCTGTCCAACCAGATTTCACCCGAGAGGGAGCCTGGCTTGTCGGCAGTGAAACGGAACGCCAGCACCTGATCAGGATAACTCGCGATGTATTCCCGCGTGTAGGTAACGCCACCCGACTCATACTTCACCGTTTGCACGGCTTTGCTGATGTCCAACTCTCTACGGTACTTGGAGTAATCCTTGTGACCAAACTGAATGTAGAGATCACCGAACGGTTGGTAACCGCCAGTGTGGTCCTCGTTGCCGACCCAGAGCGAGTCTTCATTGAATTGAATGCGCTCGAGCTCGGGCAGACCGAATACCGTGCATCCGAGTCGCCCGTTGCCCAGGGGATAAATTTCCTCCGACCAGATCTTATCGAGGCTCCGGAGATTCTTGACCGCTGTCTCCGACACGATCACCGGTAAATCCGACCATAGCAGTTGATCCGCTGGTGCGGCCCTAGCCGTGTGCCCCATGCCGCCATATCCAATCGTCAACAGCAGGGCCGCGAATGACACCCCTTTCGTCATTTGGTTGATCATGATTCCTTTACTCGTTTGAAACCCGCGCTTTTTCATTCTATTTCACACCCAGCTTCTCGATTGCTTTCTTGCCGAAGCGCACTCTGATTTTTGGGCATTGCTCGCGTGGATAATGCAGTTCGCCCTGCGGTGTTTTTTCGTCACCGCTGTTAAGTTCGTCCGTATCGATCCACGCGCCGAGTGCATCGGATTCAGCGATGTGAGAATGAACAAATGGCCGCTCTTTTCAACCGTCGAACTTTTCTCTTCTGCCTTGGCGCTGTAGGATGCCAGTAGCGTAATGAACAGGATGCAGAAGGTGGCTCGAAGCAGATGGCCTGATTTGGCAAACATCCGACACATACGACGCATTGATCCGCGCTTTTCCATCGATGTTAATTAGTTTCAGGACGGCGATACGCCCCGCGTGGACCGGACTCCTTCATGATCTTCACAGCCTCGGCAGGCCAGTTCGATCCCTGAACCAATGTGTTGTTGGTCACGATGTTTGCTTTCTCAATGATTTTCGCTAACGGACCATTGTGATAATTCCGATCAAAGGTGTTATCGTAATTGGGCTTGTTGCCTGCAAAGAATCCCGCCTCGACGTTCTCAATAACGTTATCCTGAACTAGTTTTTGACAACTGCCGTTATCCAAATAGATGGCGCAGATGCCATAATTTCCGCTAACCTTCGAGCGCGTGATGTTGTGGACATAATTATGATGGATCTTCATGCCCGGAATCTTGCCTAGAGTGTAGACGCCTCCGCCATCGTCGTGCAGACCCATGGTTCTGTGAATTAGGTTGTGTCCGACATCATGGTTTTTTGCGGCACTTTCTTTATCATCCCATGACCAACCGGTGCTGATTCCGGTATAGCGAACGTGCCGGATCTCATTATGGAGGATGGCAACACCTGGGGTGCGCGCCACTACGATTCCGCAGCCATCCGAATAGCACATGCCGATGGTTTCGATGGTATTGTCGGTTATTACATTGCCTGTGGATTTTTCGTTGTTGAGCAAAAGGTAGATACCTCCGGCTGAAGAGTATGAGATTAGGTTTCCTACAATCGAACAATCACTGACCACATCCTTGATTGCTGCGATTCCATGTGCACCCGTTCGACCAACCGTACATGAGCGGATCTCTACTTTACTGGCATTCGCCAGTTGCACAGCAGCTGGAACCGGCGCTTCCATATCGAAAAAGTTGCCCGGTTTGCAATACCAAGTCGCGGACTGCATGACCTGATAGCCGTGAGTGTTCGGCTTGGTCCAGTTGCTGTGTTGAAAGGTGATGCCTTCGAACAAGAGGTCATGCACCCTCTCGTCAGAGGATGAACCGCGGATGTCAAAGAGCGTTTCCACCACCGGCACGATCACTTCGATGGGGGGCTTCTCCTCTGCTCTCAGCTTGTAGTATAAAGTGCCGCTCTTCGTGTTTAGATAAAACTCCCCTTCTGCATCAAGGAATTCATACGCGTTCTCATACCAATGCGGGGTGCCACCTTGTTCCAGATGATTCATGGATGGTGCCGCGTTCTCCGGTTCCTGAAAACTAATCATGTTGCCTGCGATACTCGCGATGCGTGCCCGCTTTTGTTTCCAGTGAGTCACCATCACGACCTCTACCTCGTTCAGATTAGTCCACGTTTCCCATCCTTTTAGCTCCGCCGGATTCACTTGTAATTGAAAAGGAACTTTTCCCGTAACCGCGCCTCCCAACAAATACCCCTCCAAGGCCACTTCACTGGTCCGATTTGGTTGACGAGCGCGAATGCCTCTAACACCATTAACGTAAATCTGGCGAAATTCAAGATCATCAACGGCAGCCTTGTAGATATTTTTCTCCTTGTCATGCACCTCCCAGTTCTTGATGGCTTTGCCACCACTCACTATCGGCGTTTGACCGGTAGCGGCCTTGTAAATCACCTTGTGGCCGTTGGTTCCAGAATCGTTGGCATCAAAAACCACAGACTCGGAAATCTCATAAGTCCCGCCCACGAGATGAACCACGATATCGCCAGTCATCTTGCTATTGATTTTTGCCACGCGGTCACGCGCATGGGCGATGGTTAAGAAGGGCTTTGCTTTGGTGCCGATGTTTTTATCGCTACCTGAGGGCGAGACATGGAACTCCGCTTCTCCCGCCTGCAGAGTTGGAATGAAATTAAAAATCACCATGCCAGCCACACAGGCTAATTTTAAGAATGAGTTGTTCATTGAGATTGATGTTTTCACCCATTGTAGAATGTGATTAATTCACTGGATTGGTCGCATACCTAGGCTTTCCCATTTTGGTTGATAGCTGAGCTCGGAATCTATTTTAACATGGATGATTTGTCGGTTTATTGCGGTTGTGGATACAGACGATGAGATTCGCATATTACAAAGATCTTATCCGCCCCAGCTAATGCCGGTGATCGCGGTGCGCTTTGCGTCCACCTCGAGAAATGAGAGTAAAAGCGAGTGGGCGCGAATCACCGCAGCAACGGCATGATGTCATACGCAAGGTTATGATTGGTTCTTGCCTAGAAAGGATGTAACGATTTTCCTCATTCAAGACCCACATGAAACACCTCATTCTACTGACCGTCACCGCCCGTATCGATATGATGCGAAAGAGAAACGATTTGCTCGGCGGAATTCTTGTGTCCTGCATGGCTTTGTTGACGGGTTTTAGTGCCGCTCAAGCGCCAGTGGATTCACCGCTGCAGGCGGGATTGGGAACGCCATTTTTGGACAACGCAGTTTTGCAACAGCAGATTCCATTGCCGGTCTGGGGTACGACGGAGCCGGAAGCAAAGGTGACGGTTGAGTTCAAGGGCCAGATCAAGATCACCACCGCGCAAAAGGATGGTAGCTGGAGAGTCGTGCTGGATGCCATGCCAGCCAAGCGTCTTACCAGCGTCAATGAGGCTCCAGTCGGTGAGGCGATGACGGTGACTTGTGAAAAAAACGGAAAAAAGGCGGTCAAGAGCATCCAAAATCTGATTCTTGGGGATGTTTGGTTCTGCGCGGGGCAGTCCAACATGGCGGGCGCGATCCGGACTAACAAGAAAGGCCATTTTCCGGAGGACACACAGGAGAAGGCAAACTACCCGGCCTTGCGACAGTTCCAGTCCGGCGACGCGGCGTGGGTGGTCTGTGCGCCCGACACAGTGCCGGCATTCAAGAAGACCGCTTTTTACTTCGCGCGTCGTGTGCAGCAAGATGCGCTGGTGCCCATCGGTCTCATGGCGACCGCTGTGGGTGGTTCTAACATCGATTCCTGGCTGAATCAGGAGCCGTATCCTACCGGCGGAAATTATGTGACACTCGTCGCGCCGCTGGTCGGTTATGGGATTCGCGGGGCCATTTGGTATCAGGGGGAGAGCAACGAAAAGGACGGTAGAGGTTATCAACCGAAACTTGAATCGCTGATCACCGGTTGGCGCAAGGCGTGGAATCAAGGAGACTTTCCCTTTCACTTCGTGCAGTTGCCAGGGATTGGCTCATCATCTTCGAACAACCCTGCCGGTGGCGATGGTCGTGCTGAGATTCGCCAGGCGTATGTCGAGGCCCTAGGATTGAAGAACACCGGTTTGGCGGTGACCATCGATGTGGGAGCGCCCGGCGAACATCCGCCTAACAAATACGACACCGGCGAGCGCTTGGCGCGATCGGTTTTGCAGAAAGTCTATGGGTTCAAGGACCTGACTTCTTGCCCACTCTATATAAAACACGCCATCGAAGGAGCGACCATCCGCATATCTTTCGACAACGCGCAGAACGGACTGATGGTGGCCAAGAAAGAAGGATTTCCACCACCGGTGCAGCAGCCGGATGCCGCGATCCAGTGGCTCTCGATCCAGTCCAAGGATGGCACCTGGCACTGGGCGGATGGAAAGATCGATGGCAACGATCTCATCGTTTCTAACAAAGAAGTCGCAGAGCCCATCGCCGTCCGTTACGCCTATACCCAGCACCCTCAGGGCAATCTCCTCTACAACAAGGATGGCCAAGCGGTAGGCCCGTTCAGTACGATTGGTTATGGCCCGGAGTTGAAAAAGGATGGATTGGGGAAACCAAGTAATAAATAGGGGGGCTTCATTTACTCAGTTCGACCCGGTAGGTAGCGATGACGCCGCTGGGTGCATCGACCGGTAGAGTGAGGGTGAGTTTTCCGGCCTCCTGCGACCACTTCACTTCCTCTTTGGATCCGAGCAGCGTAATGGAGGCGATTCGCCGGCCAGGATCTTGCTGTGCTCCGAGCGCCGTGATGGTGATTTCACCGGCTTTTTTGTTCATCGGACAGAAGACATACACCGCATCGCCCTTGGAGGTGAAGCGGATGACACGCCCCGAGGATTCGTGTTTTTCTTCCGTGATGTGCCACGGCAAACTGCCGTAAATCGCCTCGCCATTGTGGTCCATCCAGCGACCCACTTCGGTGAGCCTGTCGATACATGGTTGGGGAATGGTTCCGTCCGGAGTGGGTCCGACGTTGAGCAGGTAGTTGCCGCCCTTACTGACGATCTGGACGAGTTTCGAAACAATATCGGCGGCGGAGTGCCATTTGTTATCATTCGGGTTGTATCCGTAGCTCGTGTTCATTGAGCCGGGGTTTTCCCATTCGAAGCCGATATTGTTGTTGAGGATCTCGTTATCACCGCTGGAAATGTAGTCACAGAAGGGTGGTGGAATCTTCTTTGGCGGGACGCAGCCTTGGATGCGGCTGTTGATGACGCATTCCGGGCGCAGCGTGCGGACCGTCTGATAGAGATCGAGAACCTGCGCGTCGTTCTTCATGTCGATGTCATCGAACCACAGGACGTCGGGTTTGTATTTTTTCAGGATTTCCTCGATCTGGGGTTTGGCGAAACCGGAGAGGTAGCGGTCGAAGTCCTCCTGTTTGGAATCAGGGTAATCCCAAGTGTTGGTCTGCTTGTAGCGGTTGCCGGGGCCCTGCGCGCGATACCAATCGCGGTCCACGGAATAATAGCAACCGAAGCGGACGCCGCCGTCACGGCAAGCATCGGATAGTTCCTTGGTGATATCGCGTTTGAACGGCGTGGCATCGGCGATGTCGTAGGGTGTGTGCCCCGAGTCAAACATAGAGAACCCGTCGTGGTGTTTGGCGGTCAGAACCATGTATTTCATGCCAGCTTTTTTGGCGATGGAGGTCCATTCCGCCGCGTCGAACTTCGCCGGATTGAACTTTGCGGCGAGTTGTTCGTATTCCTTGGCGGAGATTTTCTCATCGAACATGATCCACTCGGAATATCCGCTGTCGCGAACCTTGCCCTTCCATGTGCCGCCGGGGATGGCGTAGAGCCCCCAGTGAATGAACATGCCGAAGCGCGCCTCGCGCCACCATTGGATCCGCTCGTCACGCTGCTCCTTGAGTTCATAGATCTGCGGCACACCTGAAAGATCCGCAGCGCTGGTGTGGGCCGCAGTTGCCAGCATCAGGGACACGCATGTGGATTGGATGAGTGGATGGGATGGTTTCATGGATACAAGAAATGGAATAGAGGGCTGTTGATGATTTTCGTTTGTCTGATGGTTGATCAAGGCGATTTCGCCGCTTCGGCGGCGATTATGAGCCGGCTCGATGTGGTGGCTTTCCGGTCGTCCGTGACATTGAGGAACCAGATGCTGGGTTGCTCTGCGGGGAGTGTTGCATGGATGGTATGGTCGGTGATTTGTGCGGGGAGTGTCGTCCAGACGCGGGATTTCGCGGGACCCGGGATGTGGTTGGTGGTGTAGTGCAGTTCCGCTTTGATGAGTTTGGTGTGGCTATCGACCTGGGCGCTCACCTGGTTTTCTTTGACTTCGGGTTCCGCGATGCGCGCGAGAGGAGCGCCGCCTTCGAGGTGGTGGCGGATGAAATGCTCGATGGCGGGAGGGTTGTCGAATAGGTGACCGTGATTGAGGTCCGGGAGGAAACAGAGATTTTTGAGCGTTTTCACCAGTGCGTAGGTTCTGGCGTGGCTGTCCGGCGGGTAGGCGAAGTCCTTGCCGCCATTGACGAACAACATCGGCATGGTAGCGGAGCCAACGTATTGGGATGGGTCCCACAGACGCACCCAGTTGTCGCGGCTTTCCTCGGGCATTTTTTCGAAATAACTGAGCCAATGACTGTTTTCTGATAGAAAACCACAGCCATAGACGGGCACGGCCGCCTTGAAGCGATCATCCAGTCCGGCCACAATGCAGGTGAGGTATCCGCCCCAACTGATGCCGGTGATTGCGGTGCGTTCCGAGTCGACTTCGGGAAATGAGCGCAACAACGAGTGGGCACGGATGACGGAGGCAACCGCATGATAGGACCATTGATCCGTGGCAGGGGCGTCGGTGCGGAAAATGACCTCATCCTTTTGTCGTGGGCCGGCATCTGTCTGCGGTTGGTGTGGCTTGCCGGATCCTGAAAGGTCCATGGCGATCGCGGCATAGCCACGGGATGCCCAAAGTTCCGCCCAGCGCGGGAATGCCTTACCCCCGCCACCATGCACCAGCACGATGCCCGGCAGGTTTTTATCCTTGGAGGAATCGCCGGATAGAGTGCCGGGAGTTGCGTAACAGGCATACACACGGGTGGGCTTTCCTTCGAAAGGCTCTCCCGCGTAGAACAAGGTCCGCGATGTGCCGCTTTCCTTCCAATCCACATGCGGCACCTTGCGCAATTCCTCCAGATTCCATGGGGTCGTGGGCGGAAGGGACGCTCTTTTCTGGTCGGGTGATTCTTGAGCCGATGCGGAGAGCGCGATGAGCGCGAGGGCCGGAACAAGCAACAGCTGTTTTGGAAAGAGCGAGGTCATCGGGAAATCAAGAATGTGGATTCAGGCCAGAGCGCGTGCAGTGCTTCATCGAGCGTGGCCAGTTTGCCTCCCTTGCGTCGCGCAAGTTCCGCCAGCCAGGAATCCGTGATCTGGCGGTGACCCGTGAGGCGGGTGGGATCGATCTCGGTGTAGGAAAAATTCTCCCGCCAAAACACGTGGCGAGGGTGGGCATGAAAGGCTGCCAGTGTGGTCCAGGCGGCGATGGCGCTGGCATTCTCGGCATGCTGCATGTGGATGCGCAGGAGGGTGCCTTCGGTCACAGGGCAAGTGGCGAACGAGGAAATCGTGGAAAACCACGACAGGCAACGTCCACGGTGGATGTGGTTTTCCAAGGCCAAGGCAATCAGGACGTTGCCATCGAGAAGATAGGTCATGGCCGTGGGTCCGGGATGGTTCCGGCAGGTGCGCCCATTCCTTCGAGATACCGTAGGTCTTCGTCTTCTTGGGCATGCCGGATGTCATCCAGGGAGATCTTGCCGGCTTTCCCTCTCACAACAGGCAATTGCGTTACCGGGTCGATGGAAAAGGACGCGGCAAGCAATGGGGAAGGCGAGGAAAGGGAGTACGGGGTGGCCCGCATCAAATCGGCGATCGCCTTGCTGATCGATTTGCGATTCGCAAGCGCATGGGCCCGAGCCATGGCGTAGAGGTCATCGTCGAGAGAAATGGTCAACCGAGGCATGGGTGCACCATGGTGCAATGGTGCTTTGATGTCAAATTGTCTTGTGGGATTCGAACAGGAATTCACATGAAATCCAGTAAGGGCCGCCCGGTGAGGATGGCGCGCAGGCCCATCAAAGGCATCGAGAGGGAGCCGAGAAATTCCGCTGGGCCACCGGGTTTGCCGGCGGCGTCGATGAACTCGTGGCGTTTGATTTTTTCCATGTTGTCCACGAGGTCCTGAGCCAGTTGGAGGGCGAAGTCCGGGTCGGCCTCGGCGAGTGCTGGCAAGACAAAGCCTGAGCCAGTGGCCCAGAATCCTTGGTTTTGATAGCCTTTTGCAGTGGTGCCCGGCCAGCCATCGGGATAGGGTGTTTGACGTGTGCAGCCGAAGGCGAAAATGGCGGCGTGGTGTTTGGTGAAGGTGGCGGCGATCACCTTGCGTTGCTCCGGCGTGGCGAGTGGCCAGGCGAGCCCGTTGCCCCAGACATCGAAGCCGCGACCGATTTTGGTGGCGCCGACAAATCCGCCGATGTCCGCAACAAAGAGCCGATGCAGGTTTTCGCCGATGCCTTTGGCCTTGTTCTTCCAATCGGCGATGGTTTCTGCGGGAAGATCGTTTTCGAACAGGACAGCGGCACGTTCGAGGCCTCGCTTGATGACAAGGCTCGTCATGAGCACAAGGCCTGTCTGTTTGATCGAATCATAGAAGCCGAAAGCGACCGTCTTGCGTTGCGGGTCGTTCCAGACCAATCCGAAGGAATAATGGACACGAGCGAAGCTCCGTTCTAACAAGCGGGCCCAGTCACGGCGGCGGGGGATTTCGATACCGGATTTGGCGGCATGGCTGAGCAAGCGGGTCCATGCGGCAGGCAGGTGCAGCGTCATCTCCTCGCTCATTGGTCGGGAATTCGCTTGGCCGGGGCTCATTACGGCTGTGCCGTCGAATTCAATGCGGTCGGCCACCACGGACAGGTCCACCATGGCCTCGGTGAGCCAGGCGATGGAGTCGCGCATGACGGGAGTTTTCTGCAGTTCCGGAAGACCAATGTGCGGCCATGTGAAATCGTCGTGCCAGAGGCCGTTGTAGTGGGTGCTGGCGCATGGGCGCAGCAGTTCGCGCCCGTCCACCTTTACCCGGCAGAACTCATACAAGCGCCGCATTTGATCGGCCAAGGCATCGTATGCCGCTTGGAACTTTGGATTTGGAGCAAGGCCTGCTGAAGCCGTGGCGGTAGGTTCCGCAAAAACATCACGGGCAAGGAACAGACTTGCCAAGGCCGACCCGCACAAGCCGAGGTGGTGCCGACGGGAGATGGGTATGTTGAAATCGGATGGCATGGGAATTATAGCTCGTGTTTCATCACAATGAATGCGGAATGAAGAGTGCGCAGGATTTTCACGTTGAAGGAGTGATCATTTTGAGATTTACGTGATAATACTACGAATGCCACGGTGATGAATTGCATACGAATCAGAATCAAAGATCCTCTCATTTTCCCGGAGCGGGCGTGGTAGAAGAGACGATTTTCAACCAACCGACCGCTGCGCGCGGAGCACGAAAAGCAGTGCCATGGCGCATACCCGATGGCACCTTCAACTCTTTGGTTCGATCCTTCCAGATCTTCAAATCCTTTGAAGTCGCGAGACAATAATATTTGAGAAATGGAGAATCCCAATAAATGTGATAGGTGTCATTCATCTTCACCAGCGAAGGACCCTCTCCCATGCTTTTTTCGCCATTTTCACCTTGAATCGCCGTGCCGGAACCAACGATAGCTTCATCCAATAAATCAACAAACGGTTTGGAGAAATCCTCGGAGGTGGCGGCGATTCGGATGTTCTTACCACCATCTTTTGTAGAGTTCTCATTCTTGTAGGTGAGCAACCAACGCTTCCCCGGCACATCTAGCAGCAAGTGACCGTCGATAACATTATAATCACGTTCATGAAACAACTCGGCTTCGGAAAAATTTTCCCCATCTTTGGTGCGTGTCACGAAGATCCGCTGTCCGGCGGGTGCTATCTCTGAACTCCAAATGATCATGAATTCTTTCTGATAGGGATCCCAGCAGATCTCCGGCGCCCAGACATTTTTGGGATTCTGCCTGCCTTTGAATGGTTGAACCCTCACCGGTTCTGACCAATGGATTAGATCCATGGATTTAGCGTAACCGAAACAATCGCCCCTCCACCCGGTCGTCCAGACGAGATGAAATGCGCCTTCGTGAAAAATGATCGAGGGATCGCGGGTAAGGTTTTGTTTTTCCCACGGGGCAGGCACCATCACCGGCTTATCATCGTTGAGCGGGGTGAAGACGATGCCATCGTCACTTGCAGCGAGATAGACCCCATGCTGGCCATTGTCGCGGAAGAACGATTTGATCAGGATATCGTTGTTGAAATCCTTGAGTGGATTCTCTTCCCCGCTGGCGATAGCGAGAAGCATGGTTGCTAGAAGCGCGGCGATGTATTTCATGATATTCATCGTAATTCGCGCCTGAAAGATTGGATTATTTCGCGACTTTTTTCATCACGATGATGGGCGACTTCCAACCGACCGGGTTTTTCTCACTGAATCCGCCTGATTCGAGGAAGAGGTAATCATCCTTGGTTGTCATTTTCAGCGCCTGCAACTTTTCCATGTCGATCAGCGTGTTGCCGTTCCAGAAGCGGCAGGCATCGCCGGTCTTGCCGTCGTTGTGGAACGTGATTTTCTTGAGTGGTGCGCGGCCCACATCCACGGGTTTGGCGGGATCAAAAGCATCAATCGAGGGGACCAAGGCGATTGTTGTCCATTCGCCGAGCACGGCCAGGTTTGCGATTGGTTTGCCGTCCCACTTGAATTTGCCGGCTACGGGATCCTCGCTGTTGCGGCTCGGGTCTTGCAAGGCCTGCCATTCTGCGGAGACCAGTGATTTTGCCGTTAGAGCTTTTTTCACCACGGAGTAATCCAAAGGCGGCATCTTCATTTCCTCAAACCAAAGACCCATGAAGTTAGCTTTGTTTTTAGTCCGCAAATGGATGTGAAGAAATCCCGTGGCGGCAATAGTCACCTTGCCGCTTTGGAATTCGGCCAGGCGTTCCTTGTCGATGTAGTAGCTGATGGCGTGACCGCCCTCACGTTTCTTGAATTCGCGTTCACGCTCGAGCACCTGCTTGCCGTTGACATAGACCCGCACGCCGTCGCCGTTGTTCATGTGGGACAAGCCGCCGACAACTAGGCGGTAGCGGTGGCCATCCTCGAGAGGAGGAATCGCAACGGTACTGCGCATCAGCAGAACCTCCTTGTCCCAGAATGTCTTCATCGGCTCGCAGCAGCGGCAATAGGTCAAGGTGCAGGGTGTTAGGTGGTGGGGTGAGCGGCCATGCAACTGGTCGATATAGGGTTTGGGCTCCGTGCGCAGCTTGCCGTTTTCTTGGCCGAAAGGTTGCAGGCCGTTTTGCCAACCCGCCTTCTTAGCGTCGAAGTCGGTTGCAAACCAGTTCTCCATGCCGGCCGGATAAGTCACCTTGCGGTAACGCGTGACACCGGGATCCCACGGCATGGTTTCGGGTGGATCAAAGCTGAAGTATTCCCATCGCATGCTATCCCAGGCCGGGCCGAAGGGCTGCCAATCGTATTCGTTCACCTCCATCTTGTCATAGAGAGCGACCAATTCCTCGACTTTGGCTTGCTGCTTGGGATCGGCCACCACCGGTTCGGGCCGGACTTCCGCCAGCAGGGGGGGCAAGTTGCTGGCCACATACTCCGGGATCAACTGGTCGCGGATGACCGCGTGCACTTCTTTTTTCAAGGCGGGTCCCAATTTGGCGGGGTCGGCACCGAAGAACAATTCCTTGTGGGGTAGGGACTGGTCGGGATAGCGCTTGTTGGCCAAGGAGAACAACACATCGAGGCCGCCCGGCTGCTTGGCGAGAGTGCCAGCGAGGGTTTCCGCCAGGAACTGTTCCGCATTCGCAAGATCAAGACCGCCGGGTGCCTGCAGCTTTGCGGGCAAGTCCGCATAGCCTTGCGCGAATGACTTTGCGGCCAGAGCCTGCACCGCCGGGGATGCTTCGGAGAGTTTGTTCCCAATTTCCACCAGCTTGAAAGCCGTGACGTTGCTGCGGTTCTCGGCCGCCAGCTTGCCGATGATTGGCAGGAGTTTTTGATAGAACCGCTCGTCGAGAACCAATCCGCTGACGGCGCTGAGGGCGGCCCTGCGCAGCCACCAGTCATCGTGTTGCAACCAGTGGCAGAGGCGGTCCACATGGGGTGCCAGAGAGTCCGGCTTCGCCAAACCGAGGTTCGTCAACGCGCTCTCGACCACCCACCACGATTCGTTCGGGTCGTTGACCATGCCGATGAGGAGTTGGGTCATCTCTTCTGTTAGCAGGTTGGCTTGCGGAGGTTCATCCTTGGCCTTGGGCGCAGTCCGCATGCTGATGGCCATGCAGCCTGCATTGCGCACGCGCGGATCGCTGTCCTTGAGCAATTGTAGGATCATTGAATCACCGGATTTCTTGCCGATGGCATTCGCTGCGATCTGTCGCACGCCTTGATCCGGATGACGCGCGTATTTCAGCAACACCTCATCGGTGACATCGGCCGCATCCAGACGGCGCGCGATCGGCCACGAAGCGTCAGTCGCCAGTTTCTCATTGTCCCAGTCGGGCACCTTGCCGTCCGGGCCGGCTGTGGACGCGAGGGAATGGAAGACCTCGTCGGCCTCCGTACCCCATGGCCGCTTAGGCAACTGATAGGGCTTGGAAAACTTGGTGGCAGGCGCGCCGGTGATGCGCAGAGTCTTGCGCGGGATGGTGTAGCTCAGGGCCAGTCCGATACCCCAGCTCTTAGGATCGTCGTAGCGGTTTCCGCTTCCTGCCGTGGCACCGACAATGCCCATCGAGCCGTCGAAGCGCCGCGACAATTCGTAGAACCATTTACGGTTGTCCATGAACTCACGGTATTGCAATGGCTTCTTCTCATGCATCAGCCCCATCGCGCCACTGCGCCAGATCTCGCCGATGCCGCCGCCAGTATGTCCGTGCAGCATCCATGAGGTCGAGTAAAAGCCTTTGACAGCACTGATATCGCGCGCCTTGGCATAGACCGAGTTCTCGCCCTCAGGCGTCAAGGCAGTGGCAGCGGCCATCTGGAATGCGAGCTTGCCGGTTTTGCCGTTGTCCACGAAGCCGGTTTCGGGCAGCGCATCGCCGTAGGCCACGTTGCCGTGACCGGCGAATCGATAGAAGTGCTTCAACGCCTCTTGCAGCGTGAATTCATCGATTTTCGCCCCGCATTCCCGCGCCAATAGCAGGAATGTCGTGGAGGGGACGCCGGCCGCATTCAGGTGGCCGTAACCGAAATTCACCCCTCCCCTTTGGTTCCATCCGCCGTTGTACATGTTGCGGCGAAGGTAATCGGCATTCAACTCGATGAGCGGAATGATCGAGGCATCGCCGGTGCGCAGGTAATACTCACAGAGTCCAATTCCGCCGTAACCGGCAGCCCACGGCATGGTTTCTAACTTTGTTAGACCCTTGTGTTTCTGCACCATCTCTTGAACCCAAGCGCGAACCACTTCGAGGTCTTTCTCCTCACCGGTCGAGAGCAGGAAGAGCAGGCCGAGGCCCATTCCGTTGGAATTGGTGCGTGCCAAAAATTCCGCTTGGCCGCGGACGATTTTATCCGACTTCGGACATTTCAAGGGCCAGGTCTTGCTGTAGGCACCCAGCACCGGAATGTTCACAATGACTTCCTCCGCTTTGGCCTCCGGCTTCTCCTTGACCAGGAGCTTAATGACACCGTCGGTGGCTTCAGCCTTGGTGATGACGCTACCGAGAATGATGCGCGGATCGATGTCTTTGAGTGTCTGTCCGTTGATCGACTCGATCATCTGCCCGACTTTGAGCTTACCGGTGGTCTCCGCAGGCGAGCCCTTGTCGATGCGGCTCAGTTTCATCTGAAAGGGTGGCAGCAACAGCTCGATGCCAATGCCAACCGGTCCGAAGTGCTCGATGGGTTGGGTTCTCTCGGTTTCCTTGGCATAGGTGCTGAAAAGAGGCCAGTCCTTGTAGTAGGCGCTATCGAAAGCGGGCGATGCCACACCGACACCTGTCAGCAGGGTGATGATTGGAAGGATTCTAGTAATGGATTTCATAGGGTAAAACAGTGGATTGAAGATAGACTCGTCCGAAGATGTGATTTTCCAATACGGAATGTCAGCCTCATTTCTGAGATGGGAAAGCACGGTGCACTCCATGTGGGCATGTGCGGAAAAGTAATGCCCGTGGCTTTGGATTCAAAGCATTTAATCAACATACCGTCATCTTTACTCAGTGGTATTTCGTGGTCTGATTTCATTCCGGTGCGGATCATTCTTGATCCGGGTTATGCATGGTTGAAATGTTGGATCCCAAAGTGCGGGAGAAAAACCAGTCTGTGACCGTTTTGTTACGTCCAAAAAGTTTCAATGGGTTCTAACTGATCTTTAAAAACTATATCCGATGAAGATCGATCTCTTGAACAAAAGCTTTTTCAATTACCGCCGCTTGGGCAGGTGAAAACACCTCTCGATAGTTGCGCCGGTCTTTGCTGTATCCAGCCTTGCTTTGTTCTTTCAGCGCAGCAGGGTCATGGAATGCATCGCCAGAAAATCCCAACTCTGGGAAAATCGCCAATGCGGATATTTCGAGTTTGCCGGTCTCAATGATCATGCCATATTTGGCCGGATTTCAATTCATTCACTCATCTGATCACATGTCCAACGCCACGGAAAACCCATCTCACTACTCGCGCCGTTCACTGCTCAAACTGCTCGGCACCTCGGCTGCCAGCGCGCCGTTTATCTCCAATCGCCTGATGGCCGAATCAACGACAAATACGGTCCGCCATGCCAGCTTCGGCGCTGACGGTATGGCGTGGGCCGACCTCCAACAAATCTCCAATTGCCCGAATGTCGAAATCGTCGCCGTTTGTGACGTGGACATGAACCGCATGACACAGGCCAAAAAACGATTTCCCAAAGCACGCTTCTATCAAGACTGGCGTGGACTGCTCGACAAGGAGGCAAAGAACCTCGACTCCGTCAATGTCTCCACTCCCGACCACATGCACGCACCCATCGGCCTCAGCGCGATGCAACTGGGCAAACATGTTTATGGCCAGAAACCCCTCGCCCACGATCTCTATGAAACCCGGCGCATGACCGAAATGGCGACAACTAGCAAAATCGTCACCCAAATGGGCATCCAGATTCATGCCACCGCCTATTACCGCATTGCTGCCCAAGTCATGCGCGATGGCGTGATCGGAAAAATCCGCGAAGTCCATTCATGGTGCGCCAAGTCATGGGGCGATAGGTCTGCCAAACCTGACAAGACCGACCCCGTCCCAGAAGGCTTCGATTGGAATCTATGGCTCGGCGTGTGCGCCGACCGCCCATTCATCGGCGGCGACTATTACCACCCGGAAAACTGGCGCAAACGCCTCGATTTCGGCACCGGTACTCTGGGCGACATGGGCTGTCATATCTTCGATCCTCTTTTCATGGGCCTCGGTCTTGGCGCTGCAATTTCAGTGCGCTCCGAAGGCCCCGCACCCAACGAACACAACTGGGCGCTGGACGGCAAGGTGATCTATCAGTTTAAAGGCACCCCTCTCACCGAGGGTGAAACACTCGATATCTTCTGGTATGACGGAGCCGCCAGCCCACCCGCCGATGTCATCGCCCAAACCGGCAAAAACGAACTCCCGCAATCCGGCTCCATCCTCATCGGCTCCGCAGGAGTCATGCTGCTACCGCACTACAAACTCCCCGAGTTTTCCCCGAAGGAAAAATTCAAAGACTATCAATTCCCGCGCATCAAGGGCGTTAACCATTGGGGCCAATTCATTGATGCCTGCCGCGGCACGGGCAAAACCGAAGCGGACTTCACTTACTCCGGCCCGCTCACCGAAGCCATCCTCATCGGCGGCATCGCCTCGCGATTCCCAAACACCACCCTCAAGTGGAACAGCCAGGACCTTAAATTCGACCTCGAACCAGCCAATTCCCTCGTCCGCAGAAACTACCGCGAAGGCTGGAAAATCCCAGGTTTGGGCTGATTGGTTCGTTATTGAGGGTCTTGTCCAACAGCTAGCGGTTTTCCCCTAGCCTTCCTTGCCCGGAAATGTCACCCAACTCTCTGAGTTGGCTCCAGATAGTAGTTTCTTCATGTTCTGTTACTTGGATCCAAGACTAGAGTGCTACAAAATGCCTCGTCACGTCAATAACCTCTGTCGGAGCAGCAGTATCAAAACGCCTAAAAAGGCACCGGCGACAAATGACCCCGCGAAAGCCAAAATCTGGGATAACCAAGTCCATCTGCCCGCACGAGAAAGACAGGCTTCCGCCAAGAAAAACAGGGATACAGGCATTCCTGCCACCGCCGATACCTTCGCCAATTCAATCGGCTGAAACAGAATTCCAGATACAGTCACAAGAAATATTGGTAGCACTACGGGTCGTCTTTTGATCAATAGAAAAAACAGTGCAAGAGACATTGCACCGAGTGCGATTGAAACGACATAAGGTCTCAAGTTCTTTTCGATGAAGTCGAGAAACCCGTATAAGCCAATAACACGACCAACGCCGCCTAACACCATTACAGCCAGAATCAGGATAAAGGGAATACATGCATTGAAGCCATAAATGACGCGTGCCAACAAGCCGAGGGGGCAGATGCGCGGGTCGGTTGGAATGTGTCGCAGCGGATCCATGTTACGATCTCATATTTTCTGCCTTTTGAGCGCAGACAACCCTGCTGTCATTGCAGGAAATCGGGATCGATGCAAAAAAATTTGGTTCAGTTCCGGCCCCGCCGCCAGGATCTTTGAAAGTAACGTTCTTAACGATCACACCGAATTGTATTCATCAGCGGTGACATCAGATTTTTCGCCTATCCCTCCCTGAAAAAGACGAAGCCACGCAAGAACCCGCCCCGGTGACAATCCCCGCCTCATCTGTGACAGTCCCCGCCGACCCGGACGACGATTTCAACGAATCCCTGGGAGAGCGCCAGCCGGGCGCGAACGACGCCATCGTCTGCGAGGGCGGGTGCCAGTGACCGATGGGAAGGACAGAACCTGAGAAGAGGGCTTCACGAAAGCCAATCTCCGCTTTTTGGGAAAATGGATGGAATTGGAGGTAATTGGATGACTCCGGGTGAAATTGGAGGTAGGATCGCGGCATGAAGATCCCTCTTCCGCCAACAGTTCAGCCGACCAATGAGATGCTGACGCTGATCGCCGCCATTGACGAGTTCAAGGGCGAGTGGCGCGCGCTCGGAAACCTTGGTCCTGAAACCCTGCGCACGCTGCGCCGAATCGCGACCATCGAAAGCGCCGGTTCCTCAACCCGGATCGAGGGTGCGAAACTGAGCGACGGCGAGGTCGAGCAACTCGTCGGCAGGCTCGGGAAGGAATCCTTCCAGTCGCGCGACGAGCAGGAGGTCGCGGGCTACGCCTACGTGATGGAGACGATCCAGACCGCGTGGGCCGATCTGCGGATTTCAGAGAGCATCCTGCTCCAACTTCATCGCGACCTCTTGCGTTACAGCAACAAGGACGAACGCCATCGCGGCCAGTGGAAGAACCTCGACAACCACGTTGCGGCCTTCGATGCGAAGGGAAAGCAGATCGGCATCGTGTTCCAGACGGCGAGTCCGTTCGAGACACCGATGCTGATGGAAAGGCTGCTTGAGTGGCATGCCAAGGAGGAGAACGACCCTATCCTTCACCCGTTGCTGCGGATCGCAGTGTTCAATGTGGTTTTCCTTGCCATCCATCCGTTCCAGGACGGCAACGGCAGGCTTTCACGAGTGTTGACCAACCTGATGCTCCTGCGCGCTGGCTATGCCTACGCGTCCTATAGCTCTCTCGAAAGCGTGATCGAGCACAACAAGGAAGCCTACTACCTCGCTTTGAGAAGGACGCAGACTTCCTTCGAAAAGTCCGCCGACTGGGAACCTTGGTTGTTGTTCTTCCTGCGATCCTTGAAATCGCAGACCGGACGTTTGCGGGAGCGTCTGGAAAAAGCGCCTTCGCCTCCCGCCGATAGCGATCTGCCCGGCGACCTCTCGCTCATGGCTGGGCGGCTTCTGAGGTTGCTCGAAGAACGCAAAGCACTATCCGTAGGCGACGCCGCTGAGGCGCTCGCGGTCAACCGCAACACGCTGAAAGGCAAGTTCGCGGAGTTGACCGAAAAGGGCTTCGCCGAACTGCATGGCAAGGGGCGTGGTGCCCACTACCGCCGAACAAACGGTTAGGTTTGTCGGTATGTGGGAACCGCTTAGAGCGGTTCGACGACGAGGATTCTTTCTTCGCCGATTTTGAATTCGGCTGTGCTGAATGCAGGCGAGTCCAGAAAGTGATCCACGTCGAAGGAGAGACCGTCGCAGGTGGATTTTTCCCAGACGCGGTATTCTTCCGGGTAGTAGAGTTTGAAGATCTCGTAAGCGGCTGTTCTTCGCAGATCGACGAAGGAGATAGCCCTTTACGCGACCACCACTCTCCTCAAATCAAAAATCCAAAATCAACAACCGTCACTCATCAATCCGCTTTTGATCGGAGATCATGGATCGTGGATCGAAGAGCGAAGCCCCCCCAAGGAGCGAAGGCATTCACAATTCATTGTCATCTTTACAATAAACCACAAAGAACGCAAAGAGCGCAAAACAACCGAAGGAGGCGCATTCCCTTTGCGATCTCTGCGCTCTCTGCAGTTAAAATCTCTTCAATCTTCGATCCATTCTCCATTCTTTCCCCTCGCCATCTAGCAAGAATCCCGCTTTCCTAATTTCGTGCTCCTCGACTCCGCCATCGAACGTCTTTACGACCTCAACGTCGGCATCATCGGCGTGGCGGGCGAACGTCACGAGCGGCCTCACAAACCGCTCTTGCTGCTTGCTGTCTTCGATCTGATCGACGAAGGCCTCGCGACCCCCGAACACATTCCCTGGTGTCAGAAGCTACGCGACCGCTTCACCGCCCGATTCCTACTCGTCCGCAAGCACGACGACAATAACACTCCGGATAATCCCTTCTTGTACTTGCGGAAAGACGGGTTCTGGCAAGCGTGGATCACCGACGGCACCACCAAGTTGCCTCTCTCCACCACACCCTCCGTTCAGAATATCGGCCAAGTCTTCGCCCGCTTCATCGATGGCTTCCAAGACCTCGTCTCCATTCCCGCCAACCGCCAGCTCATGCGCGAGGCCCTAATCTCCCGCTATTTTCCCAACAGTCTTCAAACCAAAAATCAACAATCGGAAATCATCAATCGTCAATCCTCTCCACTCGTCGCCGACGAGCCCCTCGAATACGGCCGCAGCCCCGCCTTCCGCCGCAAGATCCTCGCCATCTACGACCACCAATGCGCCGCCTGCGGCCTCCGCATCAAGCTCCCGGCTGGAAACGACGTCTCCTTCATCGACGCCGCCCACCTCATCCCGTTTTCAGTTAGCCAGAACGACCACCCCACCAACGGCCTCGCCCTCTGCAAGAACCATCACTGGGCCATGGACCGCGATATCATCGCGCCTGGTCCCGATCATTATTGGCACGTTTCGAAGGTGCTCGATCCCCGGCGTTCCAACGGGGAGAGGGAGTTGATCGCTCTATCTGGACAGATCCTACTACTGCCGCAGGATGAAGCTTTCCACCCGGATGACATGGGTCTGAGATATCAAATGGGAAAATTAATCGCGTGATTTCAAACCTCTTTCATCCTGCCCGCAACGCTCCCGCGAAGGTCGGAAATCGCCACGGCGTAGGGAAAGCAGAGCTTGCCCTGATAGTTGCCGGCCGCGTCGCAGAGCTGAGGGTCTTCGGCGAGCTTGTTCACGACGTTCATCGTGTATTGCCGTGCCTGTTCCAGCGGGTTCGCAACCCGCTTGATCGTGCCGTTGATATTGAGGTCGCCAAAGATCTTGTCGATGTGGTGGAGGGTTTCGAGGTTCCAATCCTTCACCTCCAGCAACAGGAGGCCGCGGGACGGATGAAGAATCAGGAAGTCGGGATAGTGCCGGGCAGGGCCGATAGGGACGTCGAACCAGCAGAGGTAGTCATCCTCCAATAGTGATTCCAGACGCTTGCTGAATCTTCTCTCCCCCGACGTCACATTGCGCCGCCCTTGATTCAGTGAATTGATTAGTTTTGCCATGATATTTTCCCCCAACTTTTGAATGACGGTGGGGGAATCCGGAAAACGTTTAAGTGGTGATGACAATTGGACGATCTATCAAGACAAAGCCTTTGAATCGGATCACGCGATGACGTAGGTCGTGAACTCATCCTGAGCAAGGTAGCCCCCGGCGGAGGAAAGTGAAGTGGGCGTGCCCGGCGGTCGAGCCTACCGGATTTTCAACGGCTCCGCCTGCACGTCCAGCAGCTACACGCCGAGCCATGTCATCAAGGCGATGGGATACAGCGACGATGAAGCGAACGAGGCGATCCGGCTGAGCTGTTGTCATTTGACGCCGGGGGTGGATTGGGATGGACTACTCGGAGCCGTGGGAGTGACGATGCGGCCAAGCCGTTTCCTGATCCGACAAAAATGCGAAAGCATCGTCTGGAAGGGCTCACAACAGGGCGCCCAACAGATTTGCAAAACCTACCTACCGAGTCGTCGCTGGTATAAGCAGTAGTATAAGCGGGGCGGCTCTCAAACGCAACTCATTGAAAATCAAATGGTGGAGGCGAGGGGAGTCGAACCCCTGTCCGGGACGCCGTCAACGATGGTATCTACACGTTTAGCAGGCGGTCTGGAGTTTCGGAGTGACTGGGCCCGCTTGCGGCGTTGTCATTCCTAGGAACCTGTTATTTCTCAGCTTGAAACCCGGTTACCCGATTCCCTGCCCAGCCTTCTAGGTTGCGTCATCCCCCTCAGAAGGCGTCGGGGTTCTGACGTGACTGTCAATTAAGCAGCCAGTGCGAGCTCGTTAGAGTCTGCATTTATTTGTTTTGAGCGGCTTTTTAAGGAGGCCAACCGATCAACCTCCACGTGCAACCAGCATATCAGACATTCCGTCGAAACCAGAACGCCCCCATTTGCTGAAGAGCCTTAAGATGCGGTGGATTCGAAAAATTTCAAATAGAATCTTGGATATTGTCGGCAGCTGCAGGGATTTACGGGGCTTCATGGGCCAAGGGCGCGGTGATTGGCTCGACGAGCGGGGTGATGATTCCGTTGTCGAGGCGGTAGATCCAGCTGTGGATGCTGATTTCCTGGCCACGCTCCCATGCGTCTTCGAGAATCGTGGTACGGGCGACGTGGCGGGCTTGGGCGAGGACATTGAGTTCGCAGAGTCGGTCCACGGCAGCCTCCGGAGCGAGAGCGGCAAGCTCCTCATGATGGGTGCGGCTAAGTGAGCGGATGCTGGAGAGCCAGTTATCGATCATGCCGTGGCGGAAGTTTTCGACGGCGGCTTTCACTCCGCCGCAGCCGTAGTGGCCGCAGATGATGACGTGGCGGATTTTGAGGACATCCACGGCATATTGCACCACGGCGAGGAGGTTGAAATCCGTTTCCACGACGACGTTGGCGACGTTGCGGTGGACGAAAACCTCTCCGGGGGCGAGGCCGGTGATTTGGTTGGCGGGCACCCGGCTGTCCGAACAACCGATCCAGAGGTATTGGGGGCTCTGTTGGTTGGCGAGCTTGCTGAAAAACTCCGGGTCGCTGGCGTGGACGCTATCGGCCCATTCGCGGTTGCGTTGGAGGAGGTGTGTCAGATCGTCGGTGGCCATGTGTGATACTGATCCAAGCGTGAATTGGGAGATTCGTCCATCATGCGTTTTTCAGAATCAGTTTTTCAATTCCACGGTTGCCAGTTTCCGGCTCACGGCGAACGCTTGGCATCCCGACATGACGGATTTCTCCGGAAACTGGAATTACCCCAAGGAGCTGCCGGTCGTGGAACACCGGGAGGAAATTCTTGCTGCCCTGAAGGCGCATCAAATCGTGGTGGTGGTCAGTGACACAGGGTCGGGGAAAACCACGCAGCTTCCCAAAATGGTGGCCGAGGCGATGGGGCCGGAGGGCGGTCGCGTGGGTTGCACTCAACCGCGGCGGATTGCGGCGGCGAGTGTCGCGAAACGAGTGGCGGAAGAACTCAAAGTGCCACTTGGTGGGTATGTCGGTTATCAGGTGCGTTTCGAGGACCAGACCTCGCGTGCGACGCGGATCAAGTTCATGACGGACGGGATTCTGCTGGCCGAGACGCAGGGCGATCCGGAACTACGACAATACCAAGTGCTGATCTTGGATGAGGCGCATGAACGATCGTTGAATATCGATTTCTTGTTAGGATATTTAAAACGCCTGCTGGTGAAGCGGCAGGATTTGCGATTGGTGATTTCATCGGCCACGCTGGATGCGGGATCGTTTGCGGCGTTTTTCGGGTCGGAGGGAAATGCGGTGCCGGTGATTGAGGCACCCGGGCGGATGTTTCCCGTGGCGGAGTTTTTCCTGCCCCCTTATGACGATGAGGATTTGCCGCAGCACGTCGCGCGTGCGGTGGATTGGTTAGGCAGCGTGGAACCGCGTGGCGATGTGTTGGTTTTTTTGCCGGGTGAGCGGGAAATCCGCGAGTGCGCGGATGTATTGGACGGTCGGCGCTATCCTGGGACCGAGGTGCTTCCGTTGTTTGCTAGATTAGGTCTGGGCGATCAGCAACGGGTTTTCAATCCGGGAAACCAACGCCGCTTGATCCTGGCGACCAACGTCGCGGAAACGTCGCTCACCATTCCACGCATCGCGTGCGTGATTGATTCCGGGGTGGCGCGGGTGAATCGCTGGTCGCCGGGAAAAGGCGTGCAGCGCTTGCAGATCGAGCCGGTGAGCCAGGCGAGCGCGCGTCAGCGCAAGGGGCGTTGCGGACGTGTTAGGGATGGAGTTTGCGTCCGGCTGTTTGATGAATCCGAGTTGGAAGAACGTCCGGCATTCACCGATCCGGAGATCCGCCGCAGTTCGTTGGCCGGGGTAATTTTACGGATGAAGGCGTTGGGTTTGCCGGAAATCGATGAGTTTCCATTTTTAGATCCGCCATCTCCCAAGGCCGTGTCCGAGGGATACCGGACTTTGCGTGAGGTCGGTGCGTTGGATCGCGATAAGAAACTCACCGACTTCGGCCGGCGCATCGCGCGCCTGCCCGTGGACCCGCGGCTCGGGCGGATGTTGATCGAGGCGCGGAAGGAAAAATGTTTGAGTGAAATGCTGCCGATCATCGCCGCGCTGGAATCTAACGATCCACGTGAGCGCCCGGCTGAGAAGACTCGCGAGGCGGATGCGGCGCATGCGCGGTGGAAGGATGCCGATAGCGATTTTATCAGTCTGCTGCGCCTGTGGCGCGATGTTTCGAAATTTCGCGACGAGCGGGGTCGGTGGAAGCGCAATGCATTGCGGAAATTCTGTGGCGGCGCGTTTTTGAATGCCCGGCGTGTGATGGAGTGGGCAAATGTGGCAGACGAACTCGCCGAATTGCTAGAGCGGGAGTGGAAGGTGAAACTCTCGCTTTTCGGGAGTGATGATTCGTTTCCCTACACTGCGATTCACCGTTGTTTGATTGCCGGGGTGCCGCGGCAGTTTGGGTTGTGGGATCGTGAGAACAAAGCTTACCGCAGTGCGGCGGGCGGTTTTTTCGCCGTGTTTCCTGGCTCGAGATTGTTCAGTCTGCCAAAGCGTCACGAGTGGGTGGTGGCGATGGAGTTGGTGGAAACCACGCGTCTGTGGGCAAGGCGGGTGGCGAGGATTGATCCCGCATGGATCGAGCAAGTTGCACCGCACCTATGCCGCAGCAAGTTTGGGGATGCGCATTGGGACGAGAAGCAAGGCGCGGTTTATGGCAAGGAAACCGTGACTTGCGGCGGCATTCCGATCATCTCGGGTCGCCGAGTGCATTACGGTCGGGTGGACCCGAAGGCGGCGCATGCGGTGTTTCTTCGCGAGGGATTGTTAGCAGGCGGCATGCGCAAGCGTTGTCGGTTTTTGGATCATCTCACCGACATGCGCGGTGAGATCGAGGGCGTGGAGCAAAAACTTCGTAGGCCCGGCGGCTTATGGAGTGATGAGGCGGTGTTGCGATTTTTTGAAGTTCGAATTCCACAGGAAATCCACACGGCGGACGCTTTCTACAAGTGGTTAGCGGCAAATGAGGAGCGCTTGATGCTGACGCTTGAAGATGTCTTGGATGAAGATTTGGAGGGTTTGAAATTGGATCTTTTTCCCGATACGCTCAGCCATGAGGGCGAGGAATATCAGTTATACTATCGAGCGCAACAAGGTGAGCGTGATGACGGCGTGACACTTGGGGTGCATGTGGATCAACTCCCGAAATTGCACGCATGGCTGCCCGGTTGGGGTGTCGATGGAAACTTGCTCGAACGGGCTGAGTTTTTGCTGCGCTCGCTGCCGAAAGATTTCCGCCGCATCTGTCAGCCGATCGGCTCGGTGGCGGCAAGTTTTGCCGAGATGTGGTGCTATGCGCCGAAGGAACGCCCGATCTATCAAGCACTAGCGGAACACGTTCATGAGCGGAACGGTGCGCGCATCCCCCACGCGGAATTCGATCCATCAAAACTCCCGGCTCATCTCGTGACGAAAATCTGGGTTTGTGATGACGATGGCGAGGAGTTGGCATTGGGCGAGGATGTGGCGGCGTTGAAACTTCAACTCGCCGATCGGATGCAGGCGCGCTTCGAGGCGGTGGCCAATGCGGATATCGAGCGCACAGGCATCCGCACTTGGGATGGCGAGCCACTGCCGGAGCGAGTGGAAACGCCGGGTGGGCCCGCATTTCCTGCATTGGTGGACGAAGGTGGAAGCGTCGGCGTGCGGGCTTTCAATGACGCTGCGGCCGCGGCCGAATCCCAGCGGGCCGGCGGCGCACGTTTGTTATCACTCGCCCACCCCGACCAAGTGAATCACTTGCGAAAAAAATTCCCAATGGGGCTGATGGCGAAGGTGGAAATTCCGCGTCTAGGAATTGGCGGCACCACGTTGGAAGATCTCATTCTGTTAGCTGCCGAGGGTGCTGCTGGCGCGTTGTTTCCGAACTCGCCGGAAGCGTTTCGCAGCATGAGCGAACGGGCGCGGGGACGTTGGTTTGAAGCGGCGCTTGTCATCGGCAAGAGCCTTGATGAAACTCTGGAAATTTTGCCGGAAATCCGCACATGGATTGCTGCTAACCGCAAGGATCGCAACCTAGGAGAAATCGCCGAAGATCTCGATGAACAACTGACATGGTTATTCCGTCACCGCTTCGCTTGGCGTGCCGGATTCAGCGGGCTTCGCGATTATCCACGGCGCTTGCAAGCCATGCGCTCGCGTCTCGGCCGTATCGAATCGCTGCCACTCGTCAAGGATCTCGAAAAGATGGACCGCCTGCGCCGCCTGTGGTTGCCGTGGTTCCGCTGCTGGACCGCGACGCCGGATGTGCCCACGCTGTGGCCCCATGGATGGGCGCTTGAAGAACTCCGCGTTTCTCTCTTTGCGCCGGACGTGCCTTGTATTAGCAAAGTTTCTGAAAAACGCATTGAGGAAATGTGGAGTAACTTGGCGAACTCTCAGGACAAGGGGTTTTTAAAGCTGTAGCTGAGATAGCCCACAAGCTCGCGGGTAATTGAATAGAAGTCACGGGTTTCGAAGTGACGAGCGTGGGCGGAATAAACCGTGCTGATGCCGAAGCGTCGCATTGCAAGTTTGACGCGTGGCACATGGAAATATTGAGAGATCACCAAAACGCTTTGAAGTCGATGAAGTCGCATCAACGCATGGGTGTTCTTCGCCGTCGCGAATGTGGTGCGCCCATCGCTATCGACGAGAATTTGCGCTGCGGGAATTCCGCGTGCGACCAAATAGTCGCGCATCACTAGTGCCTCGTCGTGACCTTCTTTGCCGAGAGCGCCACTGACCAAGACCCGCGGGAAAGCTCCTTGTTGGTATAATTCCAGCGCGCGGTCGAGGCGTGCGGTTAGACGGGGCGATGGTGAACCGTCGGTATTGACTGTGTTGCCGAGAACGACACCCAGATCTGCGGTGCTTATCTCATCGTGAAGGCCGTCCCAGATGAGCGAGCCGGCGGCCAACAGGACGACCGTCGAAATTGAGAGAGCCGCGCGAAGTATGAATTTCCATAAACGTGAAGCTTTCATAACGAGAGTTGCGATTCACGCTCGGGCGACAAGTGGGCGCGCCACGGCGGTCGCGCCCTACCGTGACAAGGATCGGATCAGGCCATTGGGCCGCGGTCAACATCGATGCGGAATGGGCGGCCGCGTAGGCGGGCGTTGCGGGTGCGGTCCATGACTTGGCTGACGAGCTCTGCGGGGACATCGACGAGTGAATGCTTTGGAAACAAGGTGATGCGTCCGAGGCAACCATCCGGCAGGCCGGCTTCGCGGTAGAGCATGCCGACGATTTCCTTGGCCATGACGCCGTGGGTTTTACCGAGCGAGAGAAACATGCGGGTCATGCCTTGTTCCTGTGGGATCGGGCCACGTTCGAAGCGGTTATCGTCGCGTGGGCCACGTTCTTCACGTTGTGGGCCGCGTTCTTCACGTTGTGGGCGTTCGGCGCGTTGTGGGCGCTCGCGGCGTTCGGGTTCGCGGTCTTCTTCGATGAGCGAGCCTTCGCGGCCGCTGGCTTCACGCAGCAAGGTGACCAAGGCACCGGCGATGTCGGTGGGTGTGTGACCTTGTTCCAGCAGGCGGTCTATGTTGTCCTGATAGGCATCGAATTTCCCGGCTTCGAGGCGTTCTTTGAGGTTGTCGAAAATGAGGTCGGCGCGGCGGCCTTCGACTTGTTCGACGGATGGGATGCGCTCGCGGCGGATGACGGATCGGGTGAAGCGTTCGATGGTTTGCAGGCGATAGATATCCCGGCCATAGACAAAGCTAACAGCTCTTCCCGAGCGACCGGCGCGACCGGTGCGGCCGATGCGATGGACGTAGTCTTCGGGGTCGGTGGGGAGGTCGTAGTTGAAGACGATATCGATTTCATCGATGTCTAGGCCGCGTGCGGCGACGTCGGTGGCGACGAGCAATTCGACCGAACCTTCGCGGAAACGTTTCAGCACGCGTTCGCGCATTTGCTGGGTCATATCGCCGTGGAGGCGGTCGGCGGCGTAACCTCGGTTGACGAGATCCTCGGTGCATTCATCGACCGAGCGCTTGGTATTGCAGAAAATGATGCCTAGGCGCGGCGGGTTCATATCGAGGATGCGGGAGAGCACCTCGACTTTCGAGCGTTGGCGGACTTCGAAATACGATTGTTCGACCGTTGAAACGGTGCGGGCTTTTTGTTGGATTTCGACGATTTGCGGGTTTTTGCCGAAGCTTTTGATCAGGCGGGAAACGCCTTGGCTCATGGTGGCGGAGAAAAACAATGTTTGGCGTTCAGGCGGCAGGGCGCCGAGCAATTCGGTCATTTCATCTTTGAAACCCATGTCGAGCATGCGGTCGGCCTCGTCGAGGATCGCCATCTTAATGTGTGAGGGATCAAAACTGCCGCGGCGAAGGTGATCGAGCAGACGGCCTGGGGTTCCGACGACGACTTGTGCACCATCACGGAGGGCGCGGAGTTGGCGGTCCATGGGAGCGCCGCCATAGACTGGGGTGGCGTGAAGGCCTCGCATTTTGACGCCGAGGCGGTGGACTTCCTCACAGACTTGCACGGCAAGTTCGCGGGTTGGGCAGAGAATGAGAACTTGTGGGTGGAGGGCCTTGATATCGACTTTGGCCAGAGCGGGTAGGGCAAAAGCTGCGGTTTTTCCGGAACCGGTGGCGGAGAGGCCGACAAGGTCTTTGCCTTCGAGAGCAGGCGGGATGCTCAGTGCTTGAATGGGCGATGGCCGTTCGTAACCGAGAGTTTCGATGGCGGCAAGTAACGAATCGGGCAGACCGAGTTCTGAGAAAGGAGGTGTTTCCATGAGTGAATAAAAGAAGCCAAATCCGGGCTGGGGGTGGGAATTTCGTTCCGGGGGGCAAGGCAATCGCTGATTTTCAACGGAAAACAAGCACGGAAGTGAAAGAATCATGAGAATTGCACAGGCGTGACGGTGGGATTGCAAATGCGTGCCGAGCATGCAGTCTGTTGGTGTGACAAGTTTTGGAGAGCAAAAACGAGTGATGAATCTCTCGCTGGCAGCGGCGGCGGTCTTGTTGGGGGCGAAGGTGACGGCGGCGGTGGTGACGGGATCTTCGGCGATTTATTCCGATGCTGCGGAGTCTGTGGTGCATTTTTTGGCGGTGTGTTTCGCGGTCTGGGCGTTGCATTTAGCGCACAAACCGGCGGACGAAACCCACCATTTCGGGCATGACAAGGTGGCGTTTCTCTCGGCTGGTTTTGAAGGAGCGATGATTTCCGCGGCAGCCTTGCTGATTTTTTATGAAGCGATTCGGCAGATGATTTTCGGGGTAGAAATAGCCAATCTCGGATTTGGGATGGCAGTTACGGCGGCGGCTGCCGGGATTAATTTGGTACTCGGGTTGTCGTTGTTGGCGGTGGGGAAGCGGCACCATTCGCCCTTGTTGCGGGCGAATGGCCTGCACGTCTTGACGGATGTTTGGTCAAGCGTGGCGGTACTGGTAGCGTTGGGCCTTTATTGGGTGACCGACTGGGTTTGGTGGGATCCTATTGCGGCGATGCTAGCGGCGCTCAATATTTTGCGAGTGGGATATCGATTGATCCGCGAGAGTCTGGGCGGTCTGCTGGATGAGAGCAATCCCGTGGTGGAGCGGCAAATCCGGGAATTGCTCGATCATGAGGTGACGGCCCGCGGGCTATCGTATCACAATTTACGGCATCGCCATTCGGGGCGGACGCATTGGGTGGAATTTCATCTCGTGTTTGATGATACGCTCACGGTGGGTGAGGCGCACGTGACAGCGACTGCGATTGAATCGAGCGTTGCGGCCTTATTGCATCCAGACGGCAGGGTGATCTCCCATTTGGAACCGCGCTCAGCCGAGCACGAGGAAGAGCATTGGGAAGTTCGTTGAAGCAGTGACAATCTGATTTCTCAGCCGCCAATTTCGGTGCGACCTGAGAGCGAGGCACCTTCTTCCATGGAGAACACCTTGGATTTGATGTCGCCATTGATGCGAGACTTGTCCTTGAGTTCGCAGCGTTGGGAGGTGATTTTTCCTTCCACTTTGCCGTAAACTTTGACTTCGCCGGCGGTGACATCGCCCTTGATCATGGCATTTTCGCCGATGGTGACGCGGCCTTTGTCGGAGGTGATTTCACCCTCGATTTTGCCATCGATGATCATATCATTGGAGAAACGAATGGAACCGATAATTTCGATTCCGCTGGAAAGAACGTTGGTCGGATTGGCCATGACGAGGAGAAAGGAACAGAGGCCCGGAGGTTTGGCAATGGCAAAGACTGGGCGGAGGCATCAAAAAAGTTTGGGAATGAATTTTGTGCGCGCGGTGAGTTGGGCGCGGAGTTCGGGGGAAGCCTCGTTGATGGCGGAGTGTTGTTCTTGTTTTCGGGTTGCCTCGGGGGCGATCTCGGAGACGATCAGTGCGCATGGCATACACGGCAGACCGGGCATTTGAGTTGATTTCCTCCGCACACGAGCGCGGCCGGTTGGCGCACGCATTTTTGATCAGCGGCGCACATGGGTGCGGGAAGGAACATTTGGCGGCACGCGTGATCCAGTTGGTCAGTGGTGCGTCAAAATCTGCGGGTTTTGATTTGTTTGGTGAGCCGGTGGCGGTGGAAACTCCGCCCTTGGATGATTTGGAAAGTGGATGGATTCGGATCGTCCGCCCGCGGATGAAATCCCGGCGGGTCGGGGTGGAAGAAATCCGCAATCTCGAACAAACCTTGCATCTCGCGGCACCCGGCGGTGCTTGCAAGGTGGGCGTGATCACGGAAGCGGATCGCATGAACGACCAAGCGTCCAACGCGTTTCTCAAGACACTTGAGGAGCCGCCAAGGAACACGTTGCTGCTGCTTCTAACTGCCAATCCGCAGCGTTTGTTGCCGACCATTCTTTCGCGTTGCGTGCGCCTGCCATTGTTAGGCGGCATGCCATTGTTGGCGGAGGGCGGCGGGGAGTTGGTGGCGGCCCTCAACCGTGCGGCGACGCGCGGATTCGGCACGCCGATCGCTGCGATGCACTTGAAGGCGACTTTCAGCGGATTCCTAGCACGGTCACGCGAAGAGGCTGAGTCGGCCGCCAAGGCTGCGGCGAAGGAGGAAACCTCAGCCTACAAAGATGCGACGGACGGCGCATGGTTGAAAACGCGCGAAGATTTTCACAAGGCGGCAGCCGAGGCGGAGTATCTGGATTCGCGCAGTCGATTGTTCGACGTTCTGCTGGCGTGGATGGCGGATTTGTTGCGGATGAAAGTGAAATCCGGGGGGCTGGATTTCCCGGATTCCGCGCCGACATTGCGGGCGATCGCCGAAGCCGAATCTGAGAGCCGTTTGCTCCAACGCATGCAGGCGTTGGATTCGCTGCGCCGGACGTTGGAGACCAATGCCTTTGAGCCGCTGGCGATTGAAGTCGGGTTTCTGAAGGCCTTCGGCTAAGCGAAGTGCGATCAGTTATTTTTCACGGACTGGAAGCGCGCGCGGTGGTTTTTCCATGAATCCACCGTTGGCGATCAGGTTATTTTTAATGAGAAACCAGATCGCGATCGCTAGCAGAAGTGACAGGATCTTTGCGATCCAATTGTGCGTTAGGTTCAGTTTCATTGGATGGCTTTCCGGTGATGAAGATTTCGGCGATTTTTTCTCGGAATTGTAGTTCGGTGAGATTGCGGTGGAGGTTGCCGTTTTCGGAGATGGAAATCCCGCCGGTTTCTTCACTAACCACAACGGCAATGGCATCGGAGCGCTCGGTGAGGCCGATGGCGGCGCGGTGACGAAGTCCGGTTGAGCGATCTTTCATTTCACGTTCCGTGACGGGAAACACGCAGGCCGCGCCCGCGACGCGCTCGTCGGCGATGATCATGCCGCCATCGTGAAGGGGTGATTTCGGATAGAAGACCGACATCGCGAGCTCGGGAGAAAAGCGGGCATCAAGCACCACGCCGGTTTCAAGTTGTTCTTTGAGGCTGATGTCACGCTGGATGGCGAACAGTGCGCCGACGCGTTTTTTCGAGAGATTGATGACGGCATCCGCGAAGCGTTCAAGGAAGTCCATCCGGCGCCTGCCGTAGAATGAAAGCAGGCGGTGACTGCCAAGGCGTGCCAGGCCATTGCGGAGTTCAGGTTGGAAGATGACGATTAGAGCGAAGGCGAGAACTGCGGCGGCGCGGGTGAGAATCCATTGAATGACCGCGAACTTAAATGTGGCGGAGGCAAGGGTGAGGACGATGAGAATGGTGCCCAGGCCAACGAGGATTTGCGCGCCCCGGGTAGCCCGGAAGGAGCGGTAAACTTGATAGATGCAGACGGCAAGAAGCAGAATCTCGATGCCATCCCGCCAGTGATCTTTGATGAACGTCCACATGAAATTGGAATGCAGAAGAGCATAGGTAATGGGGAATGCCTATGACAATCCTGGAAATTTGCGCCTGTTGAAGACTTATGCCGCGCTATGCGAGTTCGCAGGCAAGGCGGATGGCGGCGATCATCGAGGAAGGATCGGCGAGGTTTTTTCCGGCGATGGAAAAGGCCGTGCCGTGGTCCGGACTGGTGCGTGGTTTCGGCAAGCCGAGGGTGACGTTCACGGCGTTGTCGAAATCGAGCAATTTGAGCGGGATGAGTCCTTGATCGTGATACATGGCAACAACGGCGTCGAATTGGCCGCTGGCCGCATCGCGGAAGATGGCGTCGGGTACACCCGGGCCGGAGAAGATGGCGGATCCGGATTGATTGAGGCGATGAATAGCGGGTCCGATGATGCGCATTTCCTCGTCACCAAAGGCACCATTTTCGCCGGCGTGAGGGTTGAGTCCGGCGACTGCGATCCGTGGATGAACGATGCCACGGCGCTTCAGGAAATCAGCAGTGAGCAGGCCAGTGCGCACAATTCCGTCGATGGTAAGGAGTGAGGGAACCGTGGCGAGCGCCTCGTGGATCGTGGCCAAGCCGACCGTGAGCGTAGCTCCGGTCAGCAACATGCCGAAATCGGTGACGTCAAATGCGTGGGCAAAATATTCGGTTTGGCCAGAGAACGGGAAACCAAGGGTTTGGAGAGCTTGTTTCGAGACAGGGCCGGTGACGACGGCATCGGCAGCGTCGTTTTTGAGCATGGCGACAGCCTGGTCCAAGGCGTTCATGGCAGCTGCGGCCGACCGTGAGTCAGGTTTTCCCGGAGTTCCTGCGTTGCGATCTCCTAGCACGGTAAACTCAAAACCAGTCGGCAAAAATCCGGAGGTGAGGGCGTGTTCGATCACTTCAGGTCCGATTCCGGCGGGATCTCCGATGGTGATGACGATGCGACGCATGAGTTAGCATCGTCTGGTGCGGAGATTCTGCCAAGTCGAGAATCTGTAGTTTTGAAGTGCGTAATTTTTACGAGAATCGGGGCGTTTGGGTTTTCTCTAGGCTTGTCGGGTGCCGATAACTCTCATTACGATCTGACCCATGTTGAAATTTGGTCTTCAAATCGTGGTGATGCCGGTGATGTGCTGCTTTCTGACCCATTGCGGACCGATGTCAGGTTCTGGAAATTTGGGGGGACCGACGTTGGAAGAACGGAATGCGGCGATTGCGACCGAAGCAACTGGGGATTTTTTCTACGGACGGCGCTATTTTGTCGAGAAAACGCGTTTTTGGGGATACCTGAGAAATCCACGTCAGCCATGGAGCCGGGCGAAACTGGTGGTCATGAGGGAAGACCGTAAACACACACCCGATCGGATGTCGGAAAACGGTCCAGCCGGGCAGCGCTACGCGTTTGACAACAATTTTGAATATCGGATCCGCGGGAACTATACTGGGCGTGAGGTTTACGAACCGAATAGCAATCAATTTCTCCCTGAATTCATGCTGTCTGGCTACGAACTGGTGAACCAGCAGCCCGGCTGGTTGTTCCGGCCTGATGATCGCTATGATCGGATGCGCATTTCGATGGTGCCGCGATGATCAGGGCAGGAGCCGGGAGAACAATCCGGCACTCAGCTATAGGAGGATTCCACGCGTTTGGCGACATCGCGATAGCCGTAATCGACTTCGTAGATTTGCTTGAAACTCTCCAGCGCAGCAACTTTATCACCCATCGCGTCATGGATGAGGCCTTTTTCGTAGAGGACTTCCTTCTTGAGATTGTCCATTGCATGGAGATCGGATAGAGCGTCTGAGAGTTGCTTGATGGCGAGATCGGGCATTCCCTTGGCCTTAAACGTCCGGCCCAGAAGCAATAAGACTCGGGTGCGAATGTGGGGATTGCGGGTGGCTTGTTGGAGATGGAGAATCGCGCCACTGAAATCACCGGTATTGTAAAGGGCTGTGCCGAGTTCAAAACGGAGTTGAGGATCGGTCGGGTTTTGATCGACACGACGTTTAGATTCCAAGACTTGCTCAGCGAGTCGATCTGCTCGGCGGGCGTCGAGCGTAGCTTTGAGTTCGAGGTTGTCAGGATCAGCGGCGACGCCTGCTTCCAATGCTTTGAGATCCGCCTCGAGGGCGCGGTCATTCATCACAAAGGCCTTGGTCGCAAGAGCCACATCCCCAGCGCTGAGACTATGCGCCCATGAATAGAAGGTGTGCGCATTGTGCCAGTCTTCGAGTTGTTCGTAAATTGCGGCGAGCTCCTTGACGGTGGCGAAGTCGTTGGTGTTTTCGTTGTATTTATCGATAGTTTTATCGCGGCGTTCGATCAATTGTTCGGACGTCAGACCAGTCCGCGAAGCTTTTTCGAGTTCCTCGACTTCGGCGGAATCTCGCATTAACGAGCGCATGTCAGCATTTTCGTCCCACTTTTGTTTTTTCATGGATGCCCGGGCCGAGGCGTCTTTAGAGCCTTTGATGGCGACACCGTCAGTAGGGTGTTTTTTGATAATGTCGTTATACACTTCCATTGCAATATCAGGCATATCACGGGTGATATAAAATGCGGCGAGTTTGTGCAGGAGTTTGGCATTATCCGACCGACTGCTGCGCACGGTTTCGAGCGCGAAGGAGGCGGTGTCGAAGAGTTCGAGTTTCACGCAAATATCGAACAACAATTCGTTGAGAGATTCGTTGAGCGGATCTTTTTCGAGGTCTTTTTCGATGAGAGGAAGGGTTGCAAGAGGGTCCTTTTTAACTTGGTTATGGAATTTGAGGCCGCTCATGTCAAAAAGTCCGGCTTTCTTTTTCACGCCCCCTGTCAATTGCAGTTCGCATTTGCGCAGCAATTTCCGGCCTTCGAGAAATTCCGGGCAATCTTTGAGCAATGCCTGAAGCAATGTGATGGTGTAATCGAGATTGGAGGCTTGAACCGCGTTGATTGCTTTGAGCCAGAGAGAAGTGAGGTTGGATGGCAGTTCTTTTTCGGTGATCTCGGTCATGATGATGAAACTTGATATGGATTTTGAGTGCGGCAAGCACAACGATTCCGAAGGACGGGTGTATTGAGTCTGGAGTTTTGATCGCTCTTTGGCAAGCGCCTGTGATGTGAGATCATCTGGAATTGTCCCACCAATTGATTTTTAGGATTGCTGGGTTGGAGTTGATGGGGTACCGAGACGCGCCTCAGGCGGACGCAAGATCCGTTCCAAGCACCATCCCAATTCAACATGCCGCCGCGCCCACAGAGACGTCCCGCCAGAAACCGCAACCGTTATGGTCCTCCTCAAAAACGTTCGACCAAGGATGACGAGGAAAAGGCCGTGGAGGTGGACGGAGAAATTTCTTCGGTCCTTGCTGGGACGATGTTCCGGGTGAAGCTGGAAAGCGGACACGAAGTGCTAGCCCACATTTCCGGCAAGATGCGCAAACGCTTTATTCGTTTGGTCGTAGGCGACAAGGTCAAAATGGAGATGTCTCCTTACGACTTGAGTAAAGCACGGATTGTGTTTCGGATGAGCTGATTCGCACGCAATACGCCATCATTCAGCATTCCTCAGAAGCATCGATTTCAGCTGCATCAAGTGAGGCGAGGACGATGGTATTCCGCCGTTCGATCACAATGTCGCCGAGGAGTTCACTTTGCCGGACGACGAACTGGTTGAGCTTCATCAATTCCAGCAGCGCGAGGAAAGTGACGATCACCTCCGCTTTGGTGGTGGCGCTTTGAAAGAGCTCCTCAAAACGCCGGACCTCACCGGGTTGGAAATGGCTCATGAGCAATTCGATTTTATCGGAGACATTGAATCGGTCATCGATGATATCGCCAAAATCGTGGGATTCTTCAAACCGCTTTAGAACGTTTTGAAAGGCGCGGATCAGATCGAAAATTGACACCTCAGCCAAGACTGGTGCTTCTTCTTTGGGGATTTCTGAAGCATCCGGCTGATGAGCGAAGCGATTTTCTTGCTCAAGTTCCCGGAGAGAAAGGAACCCGGCGGCGTCTTTGAATTTTTTGTATTCGATGAGCTGGCGGATGAGTTCCCAGCGTGGATCGTCATCCTCGGCATCCTCCTCGGGCGGTTGCTCGACACGTGGTAGCAGTGTCCGGCTTTTCAGATACATCAGATTGGCCGCCATTACAATGAACTCCGAAGCGAGGTCAATGTTGAGAAGTTTAAAGGTGTTGATGTAGTCTAGATATTGCCGCGTGATGCGCTCGATGGAAACCGTATGAATATCCACTTCATCTTTTTTGATGAGGTAGAGTAGCAAATCGAGGGGGCCCTCGAAGATTTCGAGGCGGACTTTGTAGTCGTTGACTTCCACGCGGCGAGAGGTAGTGGATCAGGTGTGAGAAGCGAGTCAAATTTACCTCGCCTTGGCGGTGGAGGACGGTTTTACTCAGCGCACTTCAGAGAATCAAGTGATGGAAACCGAGCGATTGCAGAATTTCAATGAACGATTGAGTAAATGGGTGACGGATCAGGGGTTCTGGTTTCAGATTCGATACTCCATGTTCAGCACCGGCATGAAGGGACGTGCGAAGTTCCATTTGTTGCGGTTTGGTGTCCGCATTTTGATTTTACTGTTGATCGGTGTTTTGGGGACTTGGATTTATTTGGCCAAACGGGTCAATTCCGAATCCTTCACTACGGCAATCAATCAGCAATTGAAGACAGCACTCTCGGCAGATCAGTTTGAGTTGAGGGGGCTGAACAGGTTGCAAGGACAACTTGAAATTAGCCGTTTTGCAGCCGAGGGCGATAAAAACACATTTTTCACGACACTCGAAGCAAGGAATTTCCGTTGCAAGATGGGGCTTTGGGACGGTTTGGTGGGAACATGGGAGCTTGGAATTGTTTCGATCTCAAAACTAGACATCGATTTACGGGCTGGCACAGACGATCCTGAATCCGCCCAGCTGCTGGCCGACACGTTGTTTCGGAAACCTAATAGAATCCAAGCGAACTCTTATGAGGTGGCGGACGTGAATCTACGTTGGGGCTATTCAGAGCGGACGCAGGGGATGATCGAATCCAGCTCCATGAAAATGCAGCGGACTGAAAATGGTTGGCGCATGAGTTTCAAAGGCGGATTGTTTCACCAAAATTGGCTCCGAGATCTTCAGATTGAAAATTTGGTGGTTCTTTGTGAGCCGGATGGACTGGTTTTCGAGACTGCCGAGTTCAGGCGAGGACAAGGAACCGTGGTTTTTGAGGGCCTGCGATTGACCGGAGGAGAACGCCCTGAGGTTCAGGGAATAGTGAAAATTCGTAAGCTGACTCTCGATAAAATCCTTCCCCCTGCAGTCAAAGATTTTGTTGAAGGCTCGATTTCCGGAGATTTCAGAGTATTTGGTTCGACGAATACATCGACTGGAATTGGCTTTGACGGCCAGGTAGTATTGGATGGCACCGATAAAATCAGCTTGCGTGACCGCGTCCACCTATTGAAAGCCTTGTCGGTGGTGGACTACTCAAGAAAATACCGCCGGATCGATTTTAGCGAAGGTTCATTTCAGATCAAAACCGTGGGTGGCGGTCTGGAGTTGTCGGAAGTAAATCTGAAGGCGGACGATATTTTAACTCTTCAGGGGGCACTGAGGGTACGCCTGCCAAAACAGGAGGAAATTCAAGCGACTATAGGCAAAGATGCGGAAGTGGAAAACTCTCTCATGTTTACAGGTGATGGCACGACCCACACCATAGAGGATGTTCAGCGAAGCAAATCCGACTTCTCTTTGAAACGAGCCGCCTTGGAGGCGCAGCGCAAACGGGAAGGCGCGCAAAGCAACGAATCCTTGAGTTTATTCGACCGCCTTGGTTTCAACCTCGAATTGCGGCGTTTGCAGCATCAGGCGTCGGAACGGATGTCTCGTATGCTCCAGTATGAAGGCTTATTTCTGATTACCATTCCTAATAATGCCTTCGAACGTGCATCCGAACTTCGAAAACGTTATCCAGTAGATGAGACAATTAACCGAATTCCTATCCGGGTCCCCCTTGAAGGAAGTCTGTATGATTTGACTCTCAAACAGGCGGAGGACATCTATCAGCAAGGACGCCAATAAGTCACGATTCTGAGGCAAGTCCAAGGCTGTGATAGATTTCACGGGTTGCGTGGCTTTTATTGAGCGTGTAAAAATGAATGCCATCCACGCCCTCATTGAGAAGCCCCGCGCATTGCTCCGCCGCGTAGTGGATTCCAACGCGTTCGATCGCTTCGGGGCTGTTGTGCGCCCGGTTGAGCGTGCGAATCAACTTGGCAGGGTAACGTGCGCCGGCAGCGAGTTCCGCCATGCGTTTCATACCCTGCAACGAAGTGATTGGCATCAGCCCGGCGATGATCGGAATTTCGATACCTGCTAGACGGCAACGGTCACGGAAATCAAAGAAATCGTGGTTATCGAAAAACAATTGAGTGCAAATGTAATCTGCACCTTCATTCACTTTTGCCTTCAGAAAATCCAGTTCGTCCATGCGATTGGGTGTTGAAGGATGCCCCTCGGGGAATCCCGCCACGCCAATGCCAAAACCACGCGGATCGGGATGAGCACCAGACTCGTTGAATTGGCGAATAAACCGCACAAGATCGGCCGCTTGGCGGAAGTCACCCTGACTCCAGTCATAATTCGGCTGGTCACGCGGAGGATCACCGCGAAGAGCAAGAACATTCGCCACACCGGCATTGGCGTAACGCGTCAGGATTGCAAAAACTTCGGCCTTGGAATGTCCGACGCATGTCAAGTGTGGCACCGGCGGGATTGAAGTCGTTTGTTTGATGCGGACGACGAGATCATGGGTCATTTCGCGCGTGGTGCCGCCCGCGCCATAGGTCACAGACACAAATGATGGACTGAGAGGCTCCAGTTCCCGAATCGTCTGATAGAGTTGTTCCCATGCCTCCACACCGCGTGGAGGAAAAAATTCGAACGAAAGCGAAGGATGGGCGGCGAGGAAAATATCTCGAATGTGCATAATGGTGAGGGGTGGAAAATCAGGGAGTTTGCAGCAGAAGACGAAACTTTACCGGGATTGCGGAGTTTCTCATTCTGTGATCCGCAGGACGCGGCTAAACAAACTCCAAATTCTTATGAAAACAATCCCTGTTTCCTTAATTGTTGCGGCACTGCTGGCACCACTGGTGGTATCAGCCCAACCCGAAGGCAGCGGATCTGAATCAACGCCCCGCAGCGAAGAAAGCAAGAGCGGTGGCAGAGGTGCATTTTTGAAGACTTGGAAAGCGGCGGATCAGAATGATGATGGCTCGCTATCTGAGACGGAGTTTTCCGAACTTCCGCGAATTCACAGCTTACCCGAAGAAAAACGGGGTCGTTTGTTCAAACGCTTGGACAAAAACACAGACGGCAAACTGGATCGTGCAGAACTCCGCCAGATGGGCCGCCCGCATGATGGGCAGGGACCGCCAATGCAACGCTTGTGGGAACTGGATGCAGACCAAAGCGGCGGCGTGAGCTTTGATGAATTCAAAACCGGTAGAGTTCACGCAAAACTGGAACCGGAAAAACAGCAGATGTTATTCCGTCGATTGGATTCCAACGGGGATGGCGTCATCACTCCTGCTGACAAACCAGAACCACCCTTCAAACGCGATGGGGAAAAACCACAGCCGAGACGGGATGGAGAGAGACTGCAGCTAAAACGTGGGCTCGGTGGCCAGTCGGAAAAGCCCCGGATAGAGCCGCGCCAGATGATTCACCAATTCGATCAGAACAAAGACGGGGCGCTTTCATTCGAAGAATTCCGCGCCAGCCCCGCTGTGAATGATTTGACGGAAGACGAACAGGAAGATCGATTTGAAGCGATTGATAAAGATCATGACTTGAAAATCAGCTCCAAGGATTTTCCGCCACCGCCGCCCCGAGATGACGCAAAACGCCCGGAAGCACCCAGCGCGCCTGCACCCATGAAAAACCCATGAAATGCCCGAAGCTCTTCAGCAAACAGCCATGATCCTCAGGACGAATCCTCAATAGCATTAGGCAGAATTTCCCCCACTCACTCAGCGATCACCGACATTTCGCTGATGGTCGCCAACGCTTCCTCAATTCGCAGATTCACGCGTTTTTCGACAGTCTCCATACCCACACGAATCGCATTGCGCACCGCCAATGCACTGGATGAACCATGCGCGATAATCACCACGCCGTTAACGCCTAACAGCGGACTACCGCCATAAGTCTCGTAGCTGCTTTTTTCTTTGAGCGCCTTGAATGCGCCCTGCGCGAGCACGGCCCCGCAGAGACGCAACGGATTGCCTTTGATTTCGGTTTTCAGCCATTTGGAAACCACCTTGGCCGTAGCTTCCACGGTTTTGAGCATGATGTTTCCCACAAATCCATCGCACAGCACGATGTCCAGCTCAGTTTCAAATAAATCGCTGCCTTCCACGTTGCCAACAAAATGAATACCAGGCGTCTGCTTGAGCAGCTTGAAAGTTTCTTTAGTAAACGCGGTGCCTTTTTCGTCCTCCTCACCGTTGGACATCAGCCCCACCTTCGGGTTCTTCACACCCAGCACGTTGCGGGCAAACGCCGTTCCCATAACGGCGTAAGCCACGAGGTGCTCGGGCTTCGCATCCGGATTCGCTCCCGCATCGAGAATGTGGCAAAGACCGTATTCGTTCGGCAAGGCCGAGGCAATGCCAGCCCGGTCCACCCCCGGTAAAGTCCGCAGTTTCAGTGTAGCAGCAGCTACGGCGGCCCCGGTATTGCCCGCCGAAACAAAAGCATCCGCCCGGCCTTCTTTGACCATATCCATCGCAATACTGATGGATGAAAGTTTTTTGCGGCGCACTGTTTTTGCCCCTGGCTCGGCCATGCCGATGACTTCCGGTGCATGCACGATGCTAACCCTGGCATCCCGGAGATCGAGACCCTGTTTCGTACACTCCGCCTTTAAAATGACCTCATCTCCCACCAAATAAAGGTGCCCCAACTTCGAGTAATACCGCAGGGCATCAATGGCTCCTCCGATGTTAGCGGCGGGGGCGTGATCCCCACCCATGGCGTCAAGGGCAACTTTCATACGGGTTCAAATTCGGATGCAACAACGACAAGTAATGGATTGGATACGAAAAATCACCGCCTGAGAAAACCCGGACGGCGATTCATCAAAAATTACACGAACGTCTTCAGAGGGCTTCCACCTCGATGACCTGACGGTCGCGATAGTAGCCGCATGACGGACAAGCAATGTGCGAAGGCACCTTGCTGCCGCATTCTGGACAGCTTTTGAAAATTGGTGCACGCCAGCGGTTGGCGCCACGACGCATTTTTTGACGGCTTTTGGATTGGCGGCGCTTTGGAACGGCCATAGTCTTGAGGTAGTTTAGGGTTGGTCCTTGAGGTCCTTGAGATTGTCGAGGGCTGACCAATGGTCAGCATTCTCGGCGCGGGGCGGAGTGGGTAGCTCATCTTCCGTCGGTTTGTCTACTGATAAATATCGGGAATCGATTTCACATTGCTGCGGCACATCTCCCTCCTCACATCGCGGGTCCACCGGAAAGTTGATCAAAACCTCTTCCCGCAAGGCTTCCGTCGCGTCAAACACTCCCTCATGAGTGATCTCAATCGATACCGCCGCACCCTCAAGCCGGATCGTTTGAACAAACGGATGCAGTGTCCGGACGCAGGTAAATTCAAAGGGAGCGACCAAAGAACCCGTCAGTAGTAGCTCGGAACCAAAACGTTGTGCCCATACTTCATATTCCAGTGGCCCCACCGCCCGGGCATCGCCTTCAGGCAAATCAAAAATTTCCGCCGGTAATTCTCCAGAGAACTCCCGGCCTTCCTCCGGCAAACTCGCCAAATCAATCATCAAGTGACCTTTCATGCCCGAAACCTAGCTCCACCCAAGCCCACGCCAAGCCGTAATTCACGCGCCAACTCCCCGTGTGCGCTTGCACCCTCATTTCCCGCTCGCCAGCCGCCCCACTCAGCATATCTTCTCCCCACCATGCCTATCGACGTCCAACTCCTTTCCCGCATTTGTGAAGCTCCCGGCGCTCCCGGCTACGAAAAAAAAATCCGCGAACTCGTCATCGCCGAACTCCAAGGCCTCGCCGATGAAATCAGCACCGACAACATGGGCAACGTCATCGCCCTGAAAAAAGGCCGCTCCTCCAAAAAGAAAACCATGGCCGCCGCCCACATGGATGAAATCGGCTTCATCGTCACCCACATCGACGACAAGGGCTTCGTCCGCTTCAACCCCGTCGGCGGGTTCGATCCAAAAACCCTCACCTCCCAGCGCGTCCACATCCACGGTCGCAAGGATGTCTTCGGCGTGATGGGCTCCAAGCCCGTCCACATCATGTCCCCCGAAGAAAAAAATAAAGTCGCGCAAATTAAGGACTATTTCATCGATACCGGCATGGCGAAAAAAGACGTCGTTAAGCTCGTCGCAGTCGGCGATTTCGTCACCCGCCACTCGCCACTCATGGAACTCGGCGATTGCGTCAACGTGAAATCCCTCGATAACCGCGCCTCGGTTTTCATGCTCATCGAAACCCTCCGCACCCTCAAAAAACGCAAAGTCAAACCAGCCTACGATTTCTACGCGGCCTTCACCGTCCAAGAAGAAGTCGGCCTCCGCGGCGCGCAAACCTCCGCCCTTCAAATCCAAGCCGATTTCAGCTTCGGCCTCGATACCACCATCGCCTACGACGTCCCCGGATCCTCTCCCCAGGAACGATGCACCGCTCTCGGTGAAGGCGCGGCCATCAAGCTCATGGACTCTTCAGTCATCTGCGATTACCGCATGATCGCCTTCATGAAGACCACCGCCAAAAAACACAAAATCAAGTGGCAACCGGAAATCCTCGCGGCCGGCGGCACCGACACCGGAAACCTCCAACGCATGGTCGCCGGTGGGTCCATCGCCGGTGCCGTCTCCGTCCCCACTCGCCATATCCATCAACCCATCGAAACCTGCAACAAACAGGATCTCGCCGCCTGCATCGAACTCCTCGCCGCTTGCGTCTGCGAATTGGACCGGCACGACTGGGCTTTCTAAAACAACCCCACACCAAGACGCCTTCAAAAACCGCCCCTTCCGCCAATCGGAACAGGCGGTTTTTTGTGTCCTAAACCCGCCTGACTCCGCGAATCCTCTGCAACCCCACCCTCCCCTCTCCCATTATAAAAAATTTATCCACTCATTTACAATCACCTAGAACTACTCGACCTCCATTTTGGTTGATAATAAGGAAAACTTAATAAATTTTTTCAAATTTCAATCCCCCATGCCTCACTTTCTAACAGTGTGAATTTTTCTGCGCCCCTAGACCTTGATGCCAAACCTCACACCAAGCTCTTCCGAGCCTAGAGCTTAATCACTGTTTACTTGGTAAATACATTTACAAAACCACAACATATTGTATTGTGAATAATTTGTTGATACCACATGAGCAAAATCGAGTTGACCCACGCCCCCATTTTCAGCAGTCTTCACGACGCTGCGCCTGTCGCACACATTCATATTTCCACCTCCTAACACGCTCCCTCTCTTTTTATCCCATGTCCGCCACCACGACCGTCACTCTCGGAAACAAAACCTTCGTCCTCGACCGCGAAAAAGCCGAACTCGCCTACGCCGGCAAACGCGTGATCAACGGCAAGGAAACCATGTTCTTCAACATCCTCCCGCTGAAATACCAGTGGGCTTACGATCTCTACAAAACGATGAAGAACAACCATTGGGAACCCGAAGACATCACCATGCAGAAGGATGTCGAACAATGGCGCTCTGATGAAATCTCCGACGTGGAACGCTGGATCATCAAAATGGGCATCGGCTACTTCTCCGCCGCCGAAGGCATCGTCGGCGACAACGTGCTCCACGTCGTCCGCGAAGTCGTCACCGCTCCCGAACTCAAGCTTGTGCTCGGCCGCCACGCCCATGAGGAAAACATCCACGCAGATAGCCTCGTTTACATGATTTCCTCACTCGGTATCAACCCGCACGAATGCGAAGCGATGTTTGAAGACGTACCTTCCATCACCGCGAAAAACAATTTTGTTGTATCTAACAGCAAGGCCCTCCGCCGTGATATCGACCTCACCGTCACTGCTAACAAACAAGCCCTCGCCAAGAACATCTTCATGTTCGGCCAGGTCATGGAAGGCACCCAGTTCTACGGCCTCTTCGGCATGATCCTCAGCCTCTATCGCCAGAACAAATTCCCCGGCATCGGCCAAATGTTCCGCTACACCTTGCGCGATGAATCCAACCACATCGAAGTATTCCGCAACCTGCTCATGGACCTCATCGATGAAAACCCCGACGTCTGGACCGAGGATTTCCGCGATGACCTCCGCAACACCATGCAAGAAGGCATCACCCTCGAAAAACAATTCATCCGCGACTGCCTCCCCGTCTCCGCAATCGGCCTCAACTCCGTCGATTTCGAACAATACATCGACTACATCGCCGATCGCCGCCTCACCTCCTGCGGCCTCGCCCCGCTCAACGAATCGGTCTCTAACCCATTCCCCTGGCTCGCTGAAATGATGGACATCAAAAAAGAAACCAACTTCTTCGAAGGCCGCGTCACCGAATACCAAAAAGCCTCCGCCCTCGCCTCGGTCGACGATGACGAACTGTAATCGTAGAGTTTGCTAGTTTTCAGTGTTCAGTTTTCAGGAAGAAATTAAGATACAATGGCTACCACTACCTTTGAGGATCTGGAAGTTTGGAAACGCGGGTGCCAACTCGCGGTGGACGTTTGTGTTTCGACTCACGCCATGAAAAATTATGGCCTGAAAGACCAGATGCAGCGCTCAGCCATCTCCATTCCTTCCAACATCGCGGAAGGAGCCGAGCGTGATAGCGACGGCGATTTCATCCGATTCCTCCGCATCAGCAAAGGCTCCTGCGGCGAGCTCCGAACACAACTCTATATCAGCGAACGCGTTCAAAAAGCCCTCGAACAAGAACCCATCGCCGGCTCCCGTGATATGATCAAGGAAACTCGTGAAATCTCCGCCATGCTCCAAGGCCTCATCCGCAGCATCGACTCCCGCCGACCAAAAAAATCCTAACCTCCCAGTCTTCACTTCTCCTCTTCCTGAAAACTGAATACTGAAAACTAGCAACTCTTCTCCGCAGCTCACCCGCTCCCACTTTCCTTAAAAACTCCCGCCACCACCACTCATGTACCGCTCCGTAAATCCCGATGAAGACTTCCTCCTCAAGCAAGTCATTAGCGACCGTTTCTCCCTCTCCATCGCAGATCGCGGCTACGCCTGGCGCGATGTCCTTCCCAAGGAAAAACGCACTGCCAACCCGGACATCATCGTCACCCGCGGCACCACTGACACCCACTTCTCCCTCGAAGACGTCGCCGACGCCATCGGCAATTCTCTAACCGACCTGCTCATTTCCCGCAGCCAAGAGGAAAATAGCATCTTCTCCGAGGACAACCGCAAGTTCGTCTCAGACGTCGCCCACTCGGTCGCCGCCTCACTCATGAAAACCCTCGAAGCCGGCGGCCGACTCCGCCTGTCCGAGGCGGATCTCTATCTGCTGATCGAAAAGGCGCTGTTAGAAAATGAAGCCTACGATGTCGCAAAATCCCTCGCCTTCCGCCGCTCGATGGAAAAAACCGGCACCGTCGATCTCCACGCCGGCCCTAATTCCCTCCCCGTCCGCCTGATCCGCCGCAATGGCAACGTCGTCCCCTGGTCCGAAACCAAAATTGAAATCGCCGTTCGCAAAGCCTTCCTCACCATCAAGGAAAACCCCGAACCCGCCGTCGAAATCGCCAGAGGCGTCACCGACCGCATCCGCCGTGGCGATTCCTCATTCGTCCACATCGAGGACGTCCAGGACATGGTCCAGGAGGAACTCATGCGCCAAGGCTTCTACAAAGCCGCCGAGCACTACATTCTCTATCGCGCACAACGCTCACGCCTCCGCATCGAGCAAGAGGAAAACACCGAGGATCCTAACCAAGAGTTGATGGTCACCGTCGTTTCCGACGATGGCGTCTCCTCGTTCTGGGACGGCACCGACCTCCGCAAGCGCATCGCCTACGCCTCCATCGGCCTCGAACTCAATATCTCCGACGCCGACATCGAACGCGAACTCCGCCGCTCGGTCGGCAACGAAATTTCCGCCAAGGACCTCAAAAACACCGTCATCCTCAACGCCAAGGCGCTCATCGAAAAAGACGCCGACTTCGCGAAGTTCGCCGCCCGCATCCTGCTCTCCTACATCTACGAGGAAGTCCTCGATTGGTCGATCCTCCGCGACGGCGTCGATAAACTGAAAAACGCCCACAAGGCCGCCTTCAAATCCTATCTCAAACACGGCGTCGCCATCAAACGTCTCAACCCCGAGTTGCTAGAAGTTTACAACCTCGACAAACTCGCCGAAGCCTTCGATCCCACCGCCGATCTCGACTTCGACTACCTCGGCATCCAGACCCTCTACGACCGCTACCTCATCGTCGATAAAACCGGCAGCAAACACCGCCGCATCGAGACCCCGCAGTTCTTCTGGATGCGCGTCGCCATGGGCCTCTTCAAGCGTGAGGAAAAAGACGCCGAAGGCTGGGCCATCCGCCTTTACAACCTCTACAAAGGCCGCCGCTTCTGCTCGTCCACACCCACGCTCTTCAACTCCGGCACCCTCCACAGCCAGCTCTCCTCCTGCTACCTCTACAAGGTGGACGACTCCATCGAGTCCATCATGTATCGCGGCATCGCCGAAAACGCCTTCCTCAGCAAATGGGCCGGCGGCCTCGGTGGTTCATGGACCGCCGTTCGCGGCACCGGCGGCTACATCCAGGGCACCAATGGCGAATCCCAAGGCATCATTCCTTTCCTCAAGCTCCACAACGACCAACTCGTCGCCGTCAACCAAGGCGGAAAACGCCGCGGCTCCGGCTGCGCCTACCTCGAAACCTGGCACAACGACATCGAGGACTTCCTCGACCTCCGCAAAAACACCGGCGACGAACGCCGCCGTTGCCACGACATGAACACCGCCAACTGGGTTCCCGACCTCTTCATGAAACGCATGGAAGAACGCGGCACCTGGACCCTCTTCCGCGCCAACGAAGTCCCCGATCTCCACGACCTCTACGGCTCCGCCTTCGAGCAGCGCTACTGCGAATACGAGCAAATGGCCGCTGACGGCAAAATCTGGTCCCGCCCCCTGCCCGCACTCGAGCTCTGGAAATCCATGCTCAAGATGGTCTTCGAAACCGGCCACCCATGGATCACCTTCAAGGACCCGTGCAACGTCCGCAGCCCGCAGGACCACTGCGGCGTCATCCACTCCAGCAACCTCTGCACCGAAATCACCCTCAACACCTCCGCCGACGAAACCGCCGTCTGCAACCTCGGCTCCGTCGTGCTCGATACCCACATCACCCGTGACGGCGCCCTCGATCACGAGATGCTCAAGGAAACCATCACCGTCGCCATCCGCGCGCTGGACAACGTCATCGACATCAACTTCTACCCCACCGAAGCCGCCCGCACCGCCAACACCCGCCACCGCCCCATCGGCCTCGGCGTCATGGGCGTCCAGAACGCCCTCTACAAGCGCAACCTCGCCTTCGCCTCCGATGCCGCCGTCGAGTTCAACGACGAGTTCATGGAAGCCATCGCCTACTACGCCTACAACGCGTCCAGCGACCTCGCCTCCGAAGTCGGCACCTACAGCAGTTACAAAGGCAGCAAATGGGACCGCGGCCTCCTCCCGCAGGACACCGTCGATCTCCTTGAGACCGAGCGCGGCCGCAAGATCGACGTCCCCCGCGGCGGCAAAATGGACTGGTCCGTCGTCCGCGAGAAAATCGCCAAGCACGGCATGCGCAACTCCAACGTGCTCGCCATCGCCCCCACAGCCACCATCTCGAACATCATGGGCACCACCCCCTGCATCGAGCCGAACTACAAGAACCTCTACGTCAAATCCAACCTCTCCGGCGACTTCATCGTCCTCAACAGCGAGCTCGTCAAAGACCTCAAGAAGGCCAACCTCTGGAATCAGGAAATGCTCGACCAGCTCAAGTACTTCGACGGTGAGCTCGACGCCATCGACGACATCCCGGAAGCCCTCAAGCACAAGCACAAGACCGTCTTCGGCATCGACTTCGAATACATCATCGACGCCGCCGCCCGCCGCCAGAAGTGGATCGACCAAAGCCAAAGCGTCAACCTCTTCCTCGCCACCCCCGAGATGAAGACCCTCTCCCACATGTATCGCCGCGCCTGGGACAAAGGCCTCAAGACCACCTACTACCTCCGCACCCTCCAAGCCTCCAACATCGAGAAATCCACCATCGACGTCAAAAAGGAACAACGCGGCGTCATGGCCACCCAAACCGCCGCCACCGCCGCCGGTGCCAAAACCTTCACGGAAGCGGAGAAAAACGCCTGCTCGATTGACGCCATGCTAAACGGCGGAACCTGCGAGGCTTGCCAATAAGGAGAAGGGGTTTAAAACCCCTTTCTTCCTAGCCGCAAACGTCCCTCCCACCTTCGACCCCCATGACACCCGCCTCTCCCATTGACACCAACGGAGAGTCGGAGCATCCTCACGACTATGAAAGTAAAACAACCATCGCCCAAAACCGTAGCGATCAGCAGCGCGCTTTCCAGTGCGCCGCCGAAGAGGTTGCCGGTGGAGCAAGTCAGGGCGCAGGTGATCCAGCATCTTTCGGAATCGAAATTGGAAATCTTGCGAGCTGGGCAACCAGCAAAGGGACGCTAATTTCCGCAAATTCCCTCGATTCTCTTCCTCTCATCTCCAACAGCACGAGCGAGCATGAGGTCTTCTATCGTATCCAGGATGACCGCGCCGTAAAACGAACGTGGCCCGGCGTTTATGGACAAATCCCTGCCCCTGAAAATGGAGGTCTCGGTCGCCGGAACGCGACGCCCTCCGAATACCTACGGCGGATGGCACTTCACATCGAAGTCTTCTCCAGCGATCTGCGCTTGGAGGGTGTGACGATCTCAGACAAGCCAAGCATGATCATCGGCCAGCCTTCCGGCCAACCCTCCATCGTCATCTCACAACGATTATATAAGAGAGACGGAGTCGCCACGAATGAAGACATTCACACCTATCTTGTTGAGGAAGGATTTCGCCCCGTTCCCTCATCCTATTTCGGCTGGTATCGTCCCGAAGACAGCATCGTCATCGTCGATGCCAAACCCGACAACTTCATCTGCTCGGACAAAGGACTGCTTCCCATCGACCTCCAAATGGCCCAATTCAGCCCCGAGCAACTGATAGCCGCCGGTCTCAATTCCGACTCATCCTCCCCCATCATTTTCATTCCGCGTTAGCCTGCATTGTTGCTAAACCGACTTCAAACTGTTAACCCTCCGACCATGAAGCCCGAAGACCGTTATCACCGCTTCGTCCGCTGGTCCGACGAAGACCAGTGCTACATCGGCTACTGCCCGGATCTCTACTACGGCGGCTGCTGCCACGGCGAACAGGAAGAACAAACCTACGCCGACCTCTGCGCCATCGTCCGCGACGAAATCGCCCATAGGCTCGCCCAAGGCGAGGTGCTTCCCGCACCAGCCGTCCGAGCAACGCGCGACCTCGACTTCGCCGCTGCGTGACCACCAAGCCGTGGCTGGAGCGTCTCGCTCCAGTCACAAAGTGGCCAAAGCTCCGCATTTCCCACAAAGTGGCTGTGGCGTCTCTCCGCAGACCGTCCCCGGAGCGTCTCGCTCCGATTCATAATTTCCCCCGTCAGAAATTCACCCACCCTGACCTTCCCCAAAACCGAACCACCCCCCCCCGATCTTGCCCCGCACAAATATTGTTCTTATGAACACTGTTTGTGCCATCCATCTACCAGCCCCGCCGCCCCCGCGCCTCGCCCCTCTGGCAGCTCGTCCACCACGGCTGGGACGACTTCCTCGCCCACTACGAGGGAAAACACCGCCAATCCCTCGGCCCACTCCACCCCGCAGCCACTGCCACCGTCCAATCCTTCCTCCGTTGTGGCGACCTCGCCTCCGGCTTCACGCGTCTCGAATGCCCCGACTGCGGCCACGAACGCCTGCTAGCCTTCACCTGCAAAGGTCGCCACTTCTGTCCATCCTGTCACCAGCGCCGCGTCCGCTCTACTAGCGACTGGATCGCCACCGCCGTCTGCCACGAAGTCCCGCACCGCCAGTTCGTGTTCACCATCCCAAAGGTGCTCCGCGGCATCTTCCGCAAACGCCGCCAGCTCCTTACCCACCTCTTCCACACCGCCACCGAAACCCTCCGCGACGTCTTCCGCACTCGCCTCAACCTTCCCGACGGCCGCATCGGAGCCATCGCCGCCGTTCACACCTTCGGCGATTACTTGATCTTCCACCCGCACCTCCACGTCCTTGCTGCCAACGGCCTCTTCACCCCCGACGGCCATTTCCACTGCATGCCCGCCGAAGACCTCGACCCTGCCATCGAACTCTTCCGCCACCGCTTCCTCCACGCCCTGCGCGAAGCCAAGCTCATCAGCCCCGGCAAACTCGCCGACCTGCTCTCTTGGAAACATTCCGGCTTCCACATCCACGACGGCGGCGAAAAACCCGTCCCCGCCCACGACAGCGCCGGGCGCAAGCGCCTCGCCGAATATCTTCTGCGCCATCCGTTTTCCCTCCAGAAAATCACCTGGAACGCCAGCACCCAGACCGTCATCTACCGCTCCAAACGACACTACAGCACCAAGCGCAACTTCGAGATCTTCAAAGCCCCCGACTTCATCGCCGCTGCGCTGCTTCACCTCCCGCCCAAAGGCCAGCAAACCGTCCGCTACTACGGCACCTACTCCAACAAAACCCGCGGCCAAACCCCGCTCATCCCCGACCGCATCATCCGCCCTCCGGAATCTCCCCCCAATCTCAAATCTCCAATTTCAAATCTCCAATCCACCATCCTCCTCATCCCCGCACCTCCGAAACAATCCGCCCGCGACATGCGCCCCCTCTGGCGTGACCTCATCCTCCAGGTTTGGGGCGGCGACCCGCTCCAGTGCCCCTGCTGCAAGGGCACCATGAAACCGGTCCGCAAAGTCATCCGCCGCGAGGAAATTGAGTTTTTTCTCCGCCTCCACGGCCTCTGGGAGGGAATCGTCACGCTCCCGCGCCCGCCGCCGCCACCCTTCGACATCGAGACCATGGAGCCTATCGAACCGCCCTGGCAGGCGATCAAGGAATGGATCCCCGACGACGAACCGGATCTCGACTGGTTCAACCGTTCCCGGAATCCAAATGAGCCTGACCCAGACTGGTTCGACCAGACGCCGACATGGAAAGCACCTGAAATCCATTTGGACGACGGCCGCATCCTGGTTCTCGAATACACCTGAAGATCCGGGCAGACTCGCCGAAAAACCGCCGCCGAAAGAAATCTTGGCAAAGCGGCTTGGAGAGCTACGCTCGCGCTGAATGAAAACCGCCGTGAAATCTCCTGAGTCAGCCGATTACCGGCGCGGACCGGGGATTTTTCCTACGGAAACACCGCCCACCGACGCACCGAAACACCTCTTCCGCCCCCTTTTCCCCCGCAACCCCCATTTCCCCGCCCTCCGGTCCGTCCCATTGGCTCTTTCAGGGGCCTCCCGCAGAAAGCAAACTCCTAGCAGCTGGAGGCGCGGGTGGTTTCGTTGATCCGAGTCACCTGCAAGGCGATCTCGTTGACTTGGGTCTTCATCACCCGCACGGAGGCGAGGGAAGGTTTGTCCCCGGTGAGCAAGGTCGTGGTTTTGGTTAAAACATCATCGGCCACCGACTGCAAAGCCGGGCGCACCGTGGCCGTTACCGAGGCATCCATTCCGGCGAACGCCTCCTCAATGGCCTGCGCCCATAATTCCGAATGCTGGCTCGTAGTGATGACTCCTGTGATGGCCTTCCCGCCTAATGATCGTTGGCCGGACACGCGCAAGTAACGGCTCTGAAAAACCTCTATCACCTTTAGAACCTGCCCGCGCAAGAGCAAGGTGAGGGGCGGGGCGAGTAGGCGAGCGCCTTTGAGTTTGGCCATGCGCTGCACATTGACTTGATCGCGAACCAATGCGACTCCGGCCTCTCCCCGGAACACTTCCGCGTTCCATCCGCCCTCCGGCACTCGGCTAGATTTGAATTGCGCGAAGAGTTTAGCGGGAGAGATGAAGTGGCGGTGGCCGCTGCACTCCTCATTTGCAAGGTTTGCAATTTTGCGCGGCATGGCGTCAGATGGGAGTTACAAGGCCCTTGATCTCTTCGGTCAGGGCGGCACTTGAGGAGGTGCCTGCCATGGTGATAGGGATGAGTCCTTGCTTGATGAAATACTGGTCGAGGTATGGGTCTTCGATCCGCTCCTTACCGCATGCCTCGCGGAGTTGATTCGGGGTCATTGCGCCAAGCTCAACGAGCGGGGCGTTTTCTTTGACGGTTTGCTCCACGTCAATGAGGCCGGATAGATCATAGTCGTAGCGGATGTTGTCGCCATAGGCGGCGGCGAGTCCGCCCGTCATGTTTAAGCGACCGACCAGCAAGTCGAGAAGCGGCACGCATTCGTGTTTGCGGAAGTTGATTTCGTCTTGCCGGGCGGTGGCATAGTTGGCCGCGTCGCGCAATCCGGCGACAGAAAGCGGAATGCCGTGGGTGAGGAAGATTTGCTCGATGGTCCATTGCTCGCGCTCGATGGTTTGCATCTCCTGCATGGTCAGGCCCAGCTTGTGATAGGACCATTCGCCGGATAGAAAGGCGGTCTTGCCCGCGTTGCCTTTGCCGGAGTATTCAAGGTTGAACTTCCGCTTGAACATATCCCATAGGGTTTCGTCCGGCTGCGATTCAACATCGTTGAACTTCCGGGTCATGATGCCGGAAGGTTGCGCCCCGTTCTCCAAGAACTTCTTCTCCAAGTCGCCGCGACCGATGTGGGCGGTGAATAGATCTTGCGCGGGTTCCACGTCCCCGAGTCCCATCATGAAACTGTTCGGGTGCGGGCGGCGGAACTGAATCACTTGCTCCGGGGTAAGGTTGACTACTTGCCCGTTCACCTTGTAACGCCAGCCTTTGACTTTGATCTTCGGGTCGGGGTCGGCCTCGACGTATTGCGGCAAGAGTGGATAGAGGGCGAGCGGTTGCCCTAGTCCGTTGGCCGCGTCTTTGAGGAGGTAGGCGGTCCCGGTGAGTTTCATGTGGAAGGCCCACATGTAAGTCATCTCTTCCCACGAATCGAAAGGATTCGGGTTGCGCAAGAACAGCATGGCCGGGTGAGTATTCTCAAGGGGAGTCGGCTCGCCCTTCCCATCTAATTGATTCGCCCGCATGGTCGCGGATACAAGGACCGATCCGACAAGGTGGCATGCGCGGAAAGAGGCCCATACCCGTTTTGATCCGACGTCGATGTAGGACTGGAAGTCGGCGAGCTTGGAGATAGGAACCCCGAGGCGCTGCTCGATATAGTTCCGCTCTTTGCGGTTCGGCATGCGCGACTCTATCGCGGCCTCGGCGGCAGAGAAGAGTTCCTTCTTATCGCGTTCACTCAGGTCTGAAAGCGAGGGATTGAGTCGGCGGAGAATGGAGAAGGCCATGGCTGAAAGTTAGTGAATGAAACGTCAGATACGAGCGAGGGTTGCTTGCATGATGCGAAGGATGGCACGACGCCCCGACGAGTGCAAGAAAGAACCCGCCCCGCCTGCGGGTGGGGGGACAGGTTGGGCGGGCCGGGGGAGATTGGTTGCGCGAATCGGATTTGAACCGATGACCTAAACCTTATGAGGGTTCCGAGCTACCTGACTGCTCTATCGCGCTGAGGCGGTTCTAATCTTTTGCAACGTGCGGCGTCAAGTTATTTACTACTTCCGCATTCACTCTCTTTGCGGAGTATTCATTCGCGTGATTCCATTCATTGCCGACCGCTTGCATGATGGCGGCGGCGATATTCAGGTGTGGGAAGAACCGCGGGAAGGGCTGCGGTATCTGGTTTCATGCGATCCGGCGACCGGCGAAAGTCAGACCACCGGGAAGAATCCTGACCGCACGTCGATTCAGGTGTGGCGGCAGGGGTATTTCGATCCTGGGACCGGGATTGAGCATCGTACGCGGTTGGTTGCTCGTGTTCGGAGTCCGTTCTTCGGGGATGGTGACGAGGTAGCGGGCCATCTGCTGCGGTTGTCGAAGTGGTATGGTGGCGCGATTGTTGTGATCGAGGTCAACATGGGGATTCATGTGGTCGATCGATGTAAGGACGCGGGGATTCCGTTGTTCATGCGTCGGGTGCCGTCTGCCCGTATCGGGTCCGAGGTGATGCAGTATGGCTACAAGCTGAAGGATCCAACCCCCATTTCCCCGCCCTCCGGTCCGTCCCATTGGCTCTTTCAGGGGCCTCCCGCAGAAAGCAAACTCCTAGCAGCCATAGCGGAAGACCAATTGCCAAGTGTCATCCTCCAGCACTCCAACCCGTTTCCCATGCAAATGCACAATCAAAGGTTTCATGGTTCGCGGATCTCCAAGTGCAATCCCAGT
>Ga0247843_1000856_pt1 | contig 67926 bp, 72 predicted proteins | sample LaCruzMarch2017__FD_192420 | JGI IMG/M metagenome (GOLD analysis project Ga0247843, IMG submission 192420) | Freshwater microbial communities from meromictic Lake La Cruz, Castile-La Mancha, Spain - LaCruzMarch2017_8m | ecosystem: Environmental > Aquatic > Freshwater > Lake | place: Spain...
TCAATTACTTGCAGGCCCCCGACTCACGCGGCTTACGCATCGAAAACATCAGCTTCTGGCTGGACGAGATCCCTTTTGCGACAGACCTTTCCTCTGTCGAAGCCGACCCAAGCAACGGTCGTGTTTTTTTGCTCAGCGAAGAATCTCAAATGATTGTCCAGCTTGATGGGGACTCCGGCGAGGGCCGGGGCATGCTTTCTCTTTCCCCAAAAGGCGCAAAACCCATGCCCCGGCCAGAGGGTATCGCAACGGATGATGCTGGCAACCTGTACATCGTGAGCGAGCCTAATCTTTTTTATAGGTTAAAAAAGCCCTAGTCTCGGGCTTTTTCTCACCATGGCCAGACAGCCCCGTCTCTACGCTGCGGGTTACGCCCAGTTGATTTCAATTCAGTTTTCTGATGCTGCGCAACAGTCCGGTCAATCCCTCCTCGATCAGCGCTACCAAAATATAACGGCCTGGTTGGGTGAGTGGGCCCCTTTTTGCAATGCATCCATTCATGGTTGGTCCATTACACCTCGCGCCCTCCTCCTGCTCGCGACACCGACCAACGATAAAAGTTTGCCTTCACTTGTGCAGGCCCTCGGTCGCAAACTAGCCGCGCAACTCAAGCTTGGCAACGTGTTTTCAGGTCGCTATCACGCGACCATTCCCCAACCAGGTTGCTGGGTGCTGCCCGCTCTTATTTGGCTTGAACAGCAGCCTGTTCGAGAAAATCTTGTCGAAGATGCAGAGTCATGGCCCTGGTCTTCTGCTCGAGTCCACACAGGCGCTGTCTCACAAGCCATATCGTGGCTACAGCCCCATCCTGATTACTGGCGCTGTGGCAACACGCCTTTTGACCGGCAGGCCAATTACCGCAAGCGTCTCTCCGAGGTTTTACCTGTTGTCGCGGACAAACGCATCTCTTTTTGTCTGAATGGACAATGGGCACTAGGGGACGAGTCCTTTATCGCCGAATTACAAAAAATCGCTACGCGTCGCGTGAGCCCTGGCAGCCGGGGTCGACCCAAAAAGAGCTGATCCGTCCCCATTTATTTTTCAGGGATTTTCCTTTTCATAATAAATGGGGACGCACCCTAATTTATTTTCTTGCATACGACGATATTCGAGGGTATTGTTTCGCTCTTGCGCTGCACCATCGCAGACCAGTCCCTGGAGCACGATATGTCGACTTTCCCTCTTAGTTTTCATCCTTCAACAGCGGCTAAGCTCTCCGCTAAGCCGACCGTAGGCCTCCCAAAAGCCCAGGGGCTCTATAACCCGGCGCATGAACATGACGCCTGCGGTGTTGGCTTTGTGGCACATATCAAGGGACAAAAAAGTCACGCCATTATTGAGCAAGGCCTCAAAATTCTTGAAAATCTCGATCACCGGGGTGCTGTCGGTGCCGACAAACTCATGGGCGATGGCGCGGGAATTCTGATTCAGATCCCCGATGCTTTCTATCGTCAAGATCTCGCCAAACAAGGCATTACGCTTCCCGCGCCCGGAGAATACGGCGTTGCGATGGTGTTTTTACCCAAAGAAATCGCTTCCCGTCTCGCCTGTGAACAAGAGCTCGAACGCTCTGTTCGGGCCGAAGGCCAGGTTGTCCTCGGCTGGCGCGACGTCCCAGTCGATGCAGAGATGCCCATGTCGCCGGCTGTTCGCGCCTGCGAACCCGTCATTCGCCAGCTCTTTATCGGCCGCGGCGCTGACGTCATGGTTCCAGATGCGCTAGAGCGCAAGCTCTATGTGATTCGCAAGACCGCTAGCCATGCCATTCAGGCCATGGGCTTAGCGCATGGCAAAGAATATTTCGTTCCTTCAGCCTCGGTTCGCACGATTGTCTACAAAGGCCTGCTCTTAGCAGACCAGGTCGGTTGCTACTACCGTGATTTAGCGGATCCGCTCACCGTTTCCGCGGTTGCCCTCGTGCACCAACGCTTTTCCACAAATACCTTTCCCGCCTGGCCGCTTGCCCACCCCTACCGCATGATCGCCCACAATGGCGAGATCAACACTGTCAAAGGCAACTTCAACTGGTTGCGCGCCCGCGAAGGCATGATGCAATCCGCCGTGTTGGGTGACGATCTCAAAAAACTCTATCCAATCGTCTACGAAGGTCAGTCTGACACGGCCACCTTCGACAACTGCCTGGAACTGTTGGTGAACTCGGGCTATTCCCTCGCCCACGCCATGATGATGATGATTCCGGAAGCGTGGGAACAACATACCCACATGGATCCAAGTCGTCGTGCGTTCTACGAGTACCACGCTGCCATGATGGAACCCTGGGACGGCCCTGCCGCAGTAGCCTTTACCGACGGTCGCCAAATTGGTGCGACCCTGGATCGTAATGGTCTTCGCCCTGCCCGCTATCTTATTACCGATGATGATATGGTCATCATGGCGTCCGAAGCCGGCACCCTGCCCATTCCAGAAAACAAAATCGTAAAGAAGTGGCGTCTACAGCCCGGCAAAATGTTCTTGATCGACCTTGAGCAAGGTCGCATTATCGACGACGCTGAAATCAAGTCTCAACTTGCCAACTCCCGGCCCTACCGCCAGTGGATTGATCGTCTGCGTGTCAAGCTCGAGTCCTTGCCCTCGCCTGCGACTCAAAATCTACCGACCGTGACAACCAGCCTCCTTGATCGCCAGCAAGCCTTTGGCTGGACGCAAGAGGACTTCAAATTTATTCTTGAAGTGATGGCTGAAACAGGCGAAGAAGCCATTGGCTCAATGGGCAACGATGCGCCACTCGCTGTCTTGTCAAACCGCGCCAAACCTTTTTACAACTATTTCCGCCAACTCTTTGCGCAGGTCACCAATCCACCGATTGATCCAATCCGCGAACAAATGGTGATGTCACTGGTCTCTTTTATCGGACCCAAACCCAACCTGTTAGATATCAATAACGTCAACCCGCCGCTTCGCCTCGAAGTCAACCAGCCCGTTCTCGACGACAAAGAAATGGCTAGGATTCGTGGTATCTCCGAGTTGACGGGCAACAAATTCCGCAGCTTCGAACTCAACATAAGCTATCCCGCGGCTTGGGGTCCGGATGGTATCGAAGCACGTCTCGCCGCACTTTGCGCACGGGCAGTCGATGCCGTTAAAAGCGGCTATACCGTGTTGATTTTGACTGACCGAAATGTTGATAGTGATCATGTCGCTATTCCAGCATTGCTCGCAACGTCGGCGATCCATCAACACTTGATCCGGGAAGGCCTTCGCACCAATACGGGTCTAGTCGTTGAAACAGGCTCTGCTCGCGAAGTGCACCACTTCGCCCTGCTTGGCGGCTATGGCGCCGAAGCCATACATCCGTTTCTGGCCATCGAGAGCATTGCTGCCATCAGCAAGGACGATCAGAAAGCTATTAAAAATTACGTCAAGGCCATCGGTAAGGGCTTGAACAAAGTGATGTCCAAAATGGGCATCTCTACCTACATGTCTTACTGTGGCGCACAGATTTTCGAAGCCGTTGGCTTGCGTACAGACCTGGTCAACAAATATTTTTCAGGTACAGCCAGCACAATCGAAGGCATCGGTATTTTTGAAGTCGCCGAAGAAGCACTCCGCACGCATCGGGCCGCCTTTAGCAATGACCCCGTTTTGGCCAATGCACTGGAAACGGGTGGCGAGTATGCCTTCCGCGTACGTGGCGAAGATCACATGTGGACACCTGACTCCATCGCCAAACTACAACACGCAACCCGCGACAACAACTACCGCACTTACAAAGAGTACGCGCAACTCATCAATGACCAGAGTCGACGTCACATGACCTTGCGTGGTCTATTCGAGTTCAAGGTTGATCCCGCACGCGCCATTCCTCTTGAGCAAGTCGAATCCGCAAAAGAAATCGTCAAGCGCTTTGCGACTGGCGCGATGTCTCTTGGTTCGATCTCGACAGAAGCACATTCCGTGCTGGCTGTTGCCATGAACCGCATCGGTGGCAAATCGAATACCGGCGAAGGCGGCGAAGACGAGTTGCGCTACCGCAACGAACTCCGTACCGGCAAGAGCGGAATCAAAGCAGGTGCAACCTTGGCAAGTGAGCTCGGCGCGGATCGCATCGCCGCTGACGTTCCTCTGCGAGAGGGCGATTCCATGCGCTCCAAGATCAAGCAAGTCGCTTCAGGTCGCTTCGGTGTGAGCGCCGAATACCTCTCAAGCGCAGATCAGATCCAGATCAAAATGGCACAAGGTGCCAAGCCTGGCGAAGGCGGTCAGCTGCCCGGCCACAAGGTCTCGGAATACATCGCCAAACTACGTTGTTCGGTACCGGGCGTGGGACTGATTTCTCCTCCCCCCCACCATGACATCTACTCGATCGAGGATTTGGCACAACTCATCCATGATCTCAAAAACGTCAACGATCGCGCTTCGATCTCCGTCAAGCTCGTTTCTGAAGTTGGTGTCGGTACCGTTGCCGCCGGCGTAGCGAAAGCCAAGGCTGATCATGTCACGATCTCCGGACATGATGGTGGCACAGGCGCATCCCCTGTTTCCTCCATCAAGCATGCTGGGACACCTTGGGAACTCGGTCTTGCCGAAACCCAACAGACCTTGATGCTCAACCAATTGCGCAGCCGTATTCGCGTGCAAGCCGACGGCCAAATGAAAACGGGTCGCGACGTCGTGATTGGCGCCCTGCTTGGTGCGGATGAATTTGGCTTCGCAACTGCACCTCTGGTTGTTGAGGGCTGCATCATGATGCGTAAATGCCACCTCAATACCTGCCCAGTGGGCGTTGCGACACAAGATCCCGTCTTACGTCAAAAATTCCAAGGTAAACCTGAGCACGTTGTGAACTATTTCTTCTTTGTTGCCGAAGAAGTACGTGAAATCATGGCTCAGCTTGGCATCAGTAGCTTTGACGAGATGGTCGGTCGCGCTGACTTGCTGGACACCCGCTCGGGCATCGAACATTGGAAAGCCAATGGACTAGATTTTGCACGCGTGTTTTATCAGCCCACAACGGACAGCCCACGCAGACACACCGAGGGTCAGGATCACGGTCTCGATGTCGCGCTCGATCATCAACTCATCGAGCGCAGCCTGCCGGCGCTTGAGCGTGGTGAAAAAGTCTCCTTTATTGTGCCGGTTCGTAACCGCAACCGCACAATAGGTGCCATGCTCTCTGGCCGAGTCGCTTCTCGTTATGGCGATGAGGGCTTGCCCGACGATACGATTCACATTCAATGTAACGGCACTGCCGGCCAAAGCTTTGGTGCATTCTTGGCACGCGGTATCACGCTCGATCTCGTTGGCGAAGGCAACGACTACGTCGGCAAGGGTCTATCGGGTGGTCGCATTATTGTGCGCTCACCCAATGATTTCAGAGGCTTTGGTCCAGATCATATTATTGTTGGCAATACTGTTCTATACGGTGCGACCGGGGGCGAGGCTTACTTTAACGGCGTTGGCGGAGAACGCTTCGCTGTTCGCAACTCAGGCGCTGCAGCGGTCGTCGAGGGCACAGGAGACCATGGTTGTGAATACATGACTGGCGGTACTGTGGTCGTTCTGGGCGAGACAGGTCGTAACTTTGCTGCAGGCATGTCTGGTGGTGTCGCGTACGTCTGGGATCCTAAGGGCGCTTTCTCCGAGCGTTGCAACATGTCAATGGTCGCGATTGAGCCAGTGCTTTCAACAGCCGCGCAATCAAAAGAGCAAGGCATTGATGTTTGGCACAGTATGACGCGCGGCGGTGAGCGCGAGACCGACGAGGTCATTTTGAAACGCCTCGTAGAAAATCATTTCCGCTATACCGGCAGTTTCCGTGCACGTGATCTCGTCAGCAACTGGGACAGTGCACGCGGCAAATTCATCAAAATCATGCCAGTTGACTACAAGCGCGCCCTCGGCGAAATGTGGCGCGCCGCCAACCCTCAGCCCAAAGCAGCTTAAGGAATCATCATGGGAAAAATTACTGGATTTCTCGAAGTCAAACGCTTACAAGAGGCTTCCGAGCCCCCCGCGAATCGACTTAAGCATTGGAAAGAATTTGTGTTGCATCTGAGCGACGAGCAAGCTGGTAAACAAGCTGCGCGTTGCATGGACTGCGGCATTCCTTTTTGTAATAACGGCTGCCCTGTCAACAACATCATTCCCGATTGGAATGATTTGGTTTTCCGTCAAAACTGGCGCGGCGCCTTGGATGTTTTGCATTCGACCAACAACTTTCCTGAGTTCACCGGTCGAATTTGTCCCGCGCCTTGCGAAGCTGCCTGTACCCTCAACATCAACGACGATGCCGTGGGTATCAAATCCATTGAGCACGCCATCATCGACAAGGGTTGGGAACAAGGCTGGGTCACCCCACAGATCCCCACACAAAAAACAGGTAAAAAAGTCGCCGTGATTGGTTCGGGCCCTGCAGGCTTGGCCTGCGCTCAGCAATTGGCACGCGTCGGACACGACGTGACCGTTTTCGAAAAGAACGACCGAATCGGTGGCTTGTTGCGCTATGGTATTCCTGACTTCAAACTAGAAAAGAATCTCATCGATCAGCGTATCGCACAAATGGAAGCTGAAGGCGTCACCTTCAAGGCCTCGCATTACGTGGGTCAAGCCAGCGATGCACCTGAAAAAGGCCTCACAGTCAAAACACCCGAAGCACTTAAGAGTGAATTCGATGCGATCGTGCTGACAGGGGGATGTGAGACACCGCGCGATTTGCCTATCCCTGGTCGCGAGCTTGATGGTGTGATGTATGCCATGGACTTTTTACGCCCCCAAAACAAAGTGGTTGCTGGCGACAAACTGAGCAGTCAAGTCTTGGCTAAAGGCAAACATGTTGTGGTCATCGGTGGGGGCGATACAGGTTCGGACTGCGTGGGCACGAGCAACCGCCACGGCGCCAAATCCGTTACCCAAATTGAGCTGATGCCCCGTCCGCCTGAAAACGAAAACAAAGCGATGACCTGGCCCTATTGGCCCGCCAAGCTGCGCACCTCCTCTTCACACGAAGAGGGCGCTGAGCGCGATTGGGCCATCACCAGCAAGTCCCTCGTCGGTAAAAACGGTCAGCTTGAAAAACTCGTCGCAGCGCGTGTCGAATGGGTCAAAGACGAATCCACAGGTCAAATGCGTATGCAAGAGATCAAGGGCTCCGAGTTCGACATTCAAGCTGACCTGGTTTTGTTGGCGATGGGTTTTGTTGCCCCAGTCAGTAATGTCCTGACCGCCTTTGGCATTGACCAAGATCCTCGTGGCAACGCACGGGCGAATACCGATGACTACAAGAGCAATGTCGACAAGGTCTTTGCCGCTGGAGATATGCGACGCGGTCAGTCGCTCGTCGTATGGGCGATTCGTGAAGGCCGTCAATGCGCGCGCTCGGTCGATGCGTTTTTGATGGGTTCAAGCGAACTTCCACGCTAATCCACATATTTTTAGGGGTGGGTCTCAAAATGAAAAAGCTGTCGCGCCTGATGCAGTCTTCTTTAGCCAGCTTACTGGCAGCCCTGACCTTAGGGTCAACGGCTGCGCAAGCCCAAACTGCAGACAACTGGCCAAACAAAAGCCTCACCCTGATTGTGCCTTACGCGCCCGGGGGCTTTTCTGACACCAGAATGCGTCTTTTAGCGCGCAAACTTGCAGACAAACTGGGGCAACCCGTGATTGTTGAAAACAAAGGTGGCGCAGGCGGTGTCATTGGCACTGCCCTAGTCGCAAAAGCTGCGCCAGATGGCTATACCTTGGGCTCAGGAAATTTAGCGCCTCTTGCAGTCAATCCGACACTGATGCCAAAAATTCAGTACAACGTATCGCGAGATTTGGCGCCGGTGATTTTGATTGAAAATAGTCCGCTCGTACTAAGCGTGGCCAATAACCTGCCCGCGAAAACGCTTGACGAGCTCATCGCACTTGCCAAGAAAGAGCCCGGCAAACTCACATTTGGCTCTTCGGGGGTTGGTGGCGCCCACCATCTCTCTGGCGAGATGTTCCGTGATTCAGCCAAAATCGACATTACACACGTTCCATACAAAGGCGGCTCTCCAGCCGCAACGGATCTCATGGCTGGCCATCTCAACATGATGTTTGAAATGGGTTATGCCGCACTGCCTTCCATTCAAAGTGGTCGTGTTCGTCCGATTGCAGTGACCTCCGCGCAGCGTATCTCGATTCTTCCCGATATACCAACCATGTCAGAGCTTGGTGTTAAAGACTTTGAGTCTTATAACTGGCAAGGCATTATCGTTCCAGCAGGGACACCCGCGCCCATCATTTCAAAACTAAATCAGGCGTTTAATGAAATTCTCAAAGACCCTGATGTCGCCCAAGCAATTTCAAGTGTAGGAAGCCAGGCGGTGGGAGGATCGCCCGAATCCTTCGGTGCATTTATTGCCGCTGAAACTGATAAATGGGCAAAAGTCATCAAGGCAGCAAATATCAAGCTTAATTAAGGTTTAAGACCTGCCTTTTGGATCATTTGGTCTCAGAGGAAAGGCGCAGGGCGCTACAATGAGGAGTCCGGGCATTCCTTTGCCTGCCTTGGCCTTGTTGGCCATGACCTAAACGGTTCTCGATGCCCTCGCTTTCAACCGCTCCAGATGATTTAGTGCTGCGCCTGTCAGGCGTGGCGTTAGGCTATGGAGATGTCAGTATCCTACGCGACATCTCTCTGGACGTTCGACGAGGGCAAGTCGTCGCCTTGATGGGCAGTTCAGGGTCGGGCAAAACCACGCTGCTTCGCGCCGCAACAGGTCAAATCAAAGCACAAGCAGGATGCGTCACTTTATTTGACCAAGATCTAAGCAAGGCAAGCGGCCCGGCGCTTCAGACACTGAGACAAAAAATGGGCGTGCTTTTTCAGCAAGGTGCTCTTTTTACCGACCTCAATGTCTTTGAAAACGTGGCCTTTCCTTTACGGGAGCATGCAAAACTCTCGCCCAGTGAGCTGCTCATGCGTGTTCTCGACACCCTCGAAGCCGTTGGTTTGCGTGCCGCGGCGCATCTACGTGTCTCTGAAATCTCTGGCGGAATGGCGCGCCGCGTCGCACTCGCTCGCGCGGTTATTCTTGAGCCCGAACTCGTTTTATATGACGAACCTTTTGCCGGACTTGACCCAATCTCTCTGGGCATTACGGCGCGCCTCATCCGCAAGCTCTCAGACAGACTAGGCTGTGCTTCTGTGGTCATTACCCACGATATCACTGAGTCATTTGCGATCGCAGATCATGTTTATCTCGTCGGTCAGGGTGTCATCAAGGCACATGGCACTCCCAAAACCCTCGGCATCTCGACTGACCCCTACGTACAACAGTTCCTCAAAGGCCAGCCCGACGGACCTGTCCCGTTTGACTACCCCAGCACACCCAAGTTCGAGGCGTGGCTTGTCAACCAAGAGGCCAAGAGATGAGCGTCAATACATCTCTTGCCTCGATCGGTCGCGTGATACGAATACGCGTCAGTGGTCTTGGGACGTTTACGCGTTTTTTCTGGCTACTCCTTCAGCGCAGCGGCATCGTTTTTTCACGTCCTCGCTTGGTATCGCAACAAATACACTTTATTGGCAACTACTCCCTGCTGATCATCGCTGTCTCCGGACTCTTTGTCGGCTTTGTACTTGGGCTGCAGGGCTACTACACGCTCAATCGCTACGGATCCGAAGAAGCACTCGGCCTACTTGTGGCTCTTTCCCTGACCCGCGAACTAGGACCCGTTGTCACAGCCCTCTTATTTGCGGGGCGTGCGGGGACCTCCTTGACCGCCGAAATAGGCTTAATGAAGGCGGGCGAGCAACTGGCCGCGATGGAGGTCATGGCAGTCGACCCTGTTCGCCGCGTATTGGCACCGCGATTTTGGGGTGGCGTGATCGCCATGCCGATCCTAGCGGCTGTTTTTTCTATGGTGGGCATTTTGGGCGGTTGGGTCGTCGGCGTGCTGATGATTGGTATTGATACCGGCGCGTTCTGGTCCCAGATGCAAAGCGGGGTCGATGTCTGGAAAGACATCATGAATGGCGTCATTAAAAGTCTCGTGTTTGGTGTGGCAGTGACTTTGATCGCCCTTTATGAGGGTTGGCAGTGCCGCCCAACGCCCGAAGGGGTCGCTCGCGCAACAACCCGTACCGTTGTCGCCGGTTCGTTGGCCGTACTGGGTCTTGATTTCCTGCTGACTGCCTTAATGTTCAGCAACTGACTTTGGAATAAAAATGTCTACTGAAAAAACAGACTGGTGGGTAGGACTATTCGTACTGCTAGGCGGTGTTGCTCTCGCGTTTTTAGCATTGCGAGCCGCAAATTTAAGCAGTTTTTCCTTCTCTCCAAGCTATACCCTTTCGGCCAAGTTCGACAATATCGGCGGGCTCAAGGTCAGAGCCCCTGTCAAGAGTGCAGGTGTCGTTGTTGGACGCGTTTCCTCCATCTCCCTAGACACCAAAACATACCAGGCCGTTGTACGTATCGATATGGAAAAAGGTTTCCTGTTTCCCCTCGATTCATCAGCCAAAATTTTAACCTCTGGCTTGTTAGGTGAGCAATACATCGGCCTTGAAGCAGGAGGCGACGAAAAGAACCTTCCCGACAATGGCATGATCCAATACACCCAAAGCGCCATTGTTCTTGAGAGCCTGATTAGTCAGTTTCTCTTTAACACTGCAGAAAAGCAGGGAAGCAAGACAACGCCCCCAGGCGCTTCGGACAAGCCCCAAAACTGACCTCGGTTGCAACCATGAACACGCACTCTTTTTCTAAAACTCTACTGATCGGGCTGTTGCTTGTTCTGGGAGGCTGTGCGACTCAGCCTGTGACCACACCCATCGCAGCGGATCCCTGGGAGAGCTCCAATCGTGCAGTTTTTCAATTCAACGACACCATTGACAAAGCCATTTTCAAACCCATTGCGCAAGCTTACGCCTTTGTCACCCCTCAGCCCGTTCGAACTTGTATCCGTAATATTTTCTTAAATCTCAGCGATGTTTGGGCGGGGATGAATAGTTCCTTGCAAGGCCGTCATACCGATGCCATCAACACGTTTGGTCGTTTCATGCTGAACTCTACCTTAGGTTTAGGTGGGTGCTTGGATCTTGCCAGCACAACGGGAGCTAAACGTATCCCCAACGATTTTGGCGTCACATTGGGAGTATGGGGTATCAGTTCAGGTCCTTACATCGTGTTGCCCTTGATTGGTTCAAGCACTCTGCGTGATGGCACAGGCCTCATCGCGGACGCATACGTTAACCAAGTAGGTTGGGGTCATATGATCAGTGATATCTCTGTACGCAATTCACTCTATGGGCTCGAGGTTGTCCAGCGTCGTGAAGCGCTTCTTGACGTGACCGACACCCTTGATCGTACAGCCTTGGATCGTTACAGTTTTATTCGCGATGCCTACTTAAAGCGACGTTCGGTTCAAGTCAACGGCCCCTTGGCCGAAGCTGAAAATCTCCCCAATTACGAAGAAGAAGAAGCCGCGCCGGAAGATCGTAAAGCGCTTAGTATTCCCTCTAAAAACTAAAGAGACTCCTCCTTATGATGTCACTCATTGCACGATTTAATCTTTTGTTGCTGCTGTGCCTCAGTCTAGCCGCAGGTGTTCACGCGCAACAAAAACCCGATCCCATGGCCGCGCCAAACGAATTCGTTCAACAGGTTGCGGATCAAGTGCTAAACGCACTCAAAACTGACACCGCGGCGCGCGCCGGGGATATCAAGCGTATCAATCAAATCGTCGATGAAATGATTTTGCCCTACGTTAACTTTGAAAAAACCACGCGCTTGGCAGCGGGACGCAATTGGCGCGAAGCCACGCCCGAGCAACAAAAGGCGCTGAGCCTTGCCTTTCGTGGAACCCTCTCCCGCACCTACAGCGGCGCCTTCACGCGCGTGAGCAATGACACTAGCATCAAAACGCTGCCGTTTCGTGGTGATGCCAATGCCAATGACGTTGTCGTCAAGGTACAGGTTCTTCAGCGCGCGAACGCCCAGCCTTTTGGGCTTGACTACCGGCTTGAAAAAACACCTCAGGGCTGGAAAATTTACGACATTAATGTTGAAAATGTCTGGTTGATTGAAAATTATCGCAACCAATTCACCCAGCAGATTAATCAAAACGGCATTGATGGTCTGATTGCCGCGCTTAACCAGCGAGCTCAATAATCACCATGTCGGCCGTATCGCTCCAACACGTTTCAAAAATATTCCCTCCTCGCTCCACAGGTTGGCGTGGGCTGTTTAAAAAGCCGCAGGGTCCAGGGTTTCAGGCCCTGAACGACGTCTCGCTCAATATTGAGCATGGCGAATTTTTTGGTTTGCTTGGACCGAATGGCGCAGGAAAAACAACGCTAATTTCCGTTTTAGCCGGTCTCTGTCGCGCCACTTCCGGACAAGCAAGCGTCTGTGGTCACGACGTTGTCAATGACTATCAAGCTGCGCGACGATCCCTGGGCGTTGTGCCACAAGAGCTCGTCTACGATCCTTTTTTTACGGTCCGTGAAACGCTGCGTATTCAGTCCGGTTATTTTGGTTTCCGTCACAACGACGACTGGATAGACGAGATTCTTTCTCACCTTGGCCTCTCGGACAAAGCCGATGAAAATATGCGCGCCCTCTCGGGCGGCATGAAGCGTCGCGTGTTGGTCGCGCAAGCGCTTGTGCATCGTCCGCCCGTCATCGTGCTTGACGAACCGACTGCGGGTGTGGATGTCGACCTGCGGCGTAGCTTGTGGGAGTTTATTTCCCGACTCAATCGCGAAGGGCATACCATCATGCTCACGACTCACTACCTCGAAGAAGCCGAAGCGCTCTGCGGTCGCATCGCCATGCTCAAACGCGGACGCATCGTTGCGCTCGAAGCGACGCAAGCTCTACTCGCACGCACAGGCGGAAGCCTTGAAGAAGCTTTCGTACACATCATGAATACCCCAGATCACCATTGCCTAGAGGCGCAAGCATGACACGCGCATTACTCACTGCACGCGCAGGCGCTGGCTCCGGCTTTCCCACCTTATTGGGCAAGGAGCTTCTGCGCTTTTGGAAGGTTGGATTTCAAACAATCGCGGCACCCGTTATTACGGCGCTTTTGTATCTCGTGATTTTTGCACAGGTTCTGCAAGATCGTATTCAAGTTTACGGGAGCGTCCCTTACACCGCCTTTCTCATCCCCGGTCTGATGATGATGAGCATGTTGCAAAACGCCTTTGCCAATCCCTCCTCTTCCTTGATTCAAAGTCGAGTGACAGGCAACTTAGTGTTTGTGCTACTCCCTCCAATTTCGCATCGCGAGTTCTTCAGTGCCTACATGATTGCAGGCATTTTGCGTGGTATCGGCGTTGGCGGCTGTGTATGGTTAGTCTCTTTGTATTTTTCCCCGCTTGGTATCAAGGAGCCCCTTTGGGCCTTTGTGTTCGCCGTGCTGTCATGCGGCATCATGGCTATTCTCGGCCTGATCGCGGGCCTGACCTCTGAGAAATTCGATCAACTCGCGGCCTTTCAAAACTTTCTCATCATGCCTACGACTTTTTTATCTGGCGTTTTTTACTCGGTCCACACCTTGCCCCCGTTCTGGCAACATGTTTCTCACTGGAATCCCCTTTTCTATACGATCGACGGCTTTCGGTATGGATTTTTCGGTGTCGCAGATGTATCGCCCTGGCAAAGCCTAGCGGTCGTTGGTGGGGTTTTCATCGTACTGACAATTTTTGCCCTACGCCTACTCGGCACCGGTTACAAACTTAGAACCTGATTTAATTGAATACACACTTAGACCAAGGACAGACCTAAACATGTTACCCACCCCAGAAGACCTCCGCACCTACATTGCTGCCGGGTTGCCTTGCGAACACCTCGAAGTCACAGGTGACGGCTCACACTTCGAAGCCTTGATCGTCAGCACCGCCTTCGCAGGAAAGCGTCCTATTGCGCGTCATCAACTTGTCTACGGCGTCCTTGGTGATCGGATGAAACAAGAAATTCATGCTCTATCAATGCGTACTTTGACGCCCGAAGAGTTCAACGGAAAGCGCTAAATGGACAAGCTTCGCATTAAAGGCGGGTATGCGCTCAGGGGCGAAATCAATATTTCTGGCGCCAAGAACGCTGCACTGCCTATTTTATGCGCCGGACTATTGACCTCGGATACCGTTACGCTCTCAAACGTTCCAAAGCTCAATGATATTGCGACGACGCTTAAGCTCCTCGGGCAATTAGGTGTGCGTTGCGAAAGAGCGAGTGACGATACAGTCAGCATCACCGCCGATCAACTGACAGCCCTCGAAGCGCCCTATGATCTGGTTAAAACCATGCGCGCCTCGATTCTTGTGCTCGGACCGCTCTTGGCGCGCTTTGGCGAAGCGCGCGTCAGTCTGCCTGGTGGATGTGCGATTGGTCAACGACCTGTAGACCAACATATTCAAGGTCTTGCTGCGCTGGGCGCAGACATCAAAATCGAACATGGTTTCGTCGTCGCCAAGGCCAAAAAACTCAAAGGTGCAGTCGTACGCACAGACATGGTCACCGTCACAGGCACAGAAAACCTGATGATGGCAGCCGTGCTTGCCGACGGTCAAACTATTTTGGAAAATGCCGCGCGTGAACCCGAGGTGGTCGATCTCGCGGAGCTATTAATAAAAATGGGCGCCCGTATCAAGGGGCACGGTACGGACAGGATCGTGATCGACGGTGTGCCGATTTTGCACGGTGCCACCCATAACGTGATACCGGATCGCATCGAGGCTGGCAGCTTTTTATGTGCCGTAGGTGCGGCAGGCGGCGAGATTATGCTGCGACGGGCCGCACCCGAATCAATGGGTGCCACCATATCAAAGCTCCAAGAGGCAGGCCTCACAATTGAGTCAGGCAAAGACTGGATCAAAGCCAGCATGCACAAGCGTCCCAAAGCGGTCGACTTTCGTACTCACGAATACCCTGGCTTTGCGACTGATATGCAAGCCCAGCTCATGGCTCTAAACACTCTTGCCGAGGGCACCTCGGTGATTGCGGAAACAATTTTCGAAAATCGTTTTATGCACGTTCAAGAACTATTGCGCTTAGGCGCCAATATTGATATTGATGGTCACACTGCCGTGGTTCGCGGTGTCACACGCCTTTCCGGCGCCACCGTCATGGCGACCGACCTGAGGGCTTCGGCGAGCTTGGTCATTGCCGGACTTGCCGCCGAAGGCGAAACCTTGGTCGAACGGATTTATCACCTCGACCGCGGCTACGAACGAATGGAACACAAACTCAGCGCTCTCGGCGCTCATATCGAAAGAATTTCCAGCTAAAGGAACCCCCATGAGCATAGACGCACGCGCGCGCCCTCTGACCATGGCCCTGTCCAAGGGGCGCATTTTCGAAGAAACCTTACCTCTTTTAGAGGCGGCCGGTATTACGGTCAGCGAAGATCCCGAGAAATCACGTAAACTCATCATCGGCACCAGTGACCCCGGACTACGCCTGATTATTGTTCGTGCTTCCGATGTGCCCACCTATGTCGAATATGGCGCGGCTGATCTTGGGATCGCGGGCAAAGACGTGCTAATCGAGCACGCCGCCCAGCATCCCGGCGGACTCTACCAGCCGATTGACCTCAATATCGCCAAATGTCGCCTGGCCGTCGCTGTGCGAAATGGCTTTGACTATGCCGCTGCGGTCAAGCAAGGTGCGCGCCTGCGCGTCGCAACGAAATACACGGCGGCTGCCCGTGATCACTTTGCCGCCAAAGGTGTTTACGTCGATCTAATCAAACTCTATGGCTCGATGGAGCTCGCGCCCTTGGTTGGACTTGCCGACGCAATTGTGGACTTGGTATCGACCGGTAATACGCTTCGAGCCAACGACCTGGTCGCCGTCGAGGACATCATGCCCATTTCCTCCAGGCTCGTCGTCAATCGAGCCGCTCTTAAAACCCGGCATGCCGAATTACAGCCCTTACTAGATGCCTTTGAGCGTGCTAGCGCAAGCTCTGTGGCATGATAGTGATTTACTTGTTTTAATGACCCCTTCAAAAGAGGGGCTCTTTGATGATGCGCACAATCACACGTCTGGACTCACGCGATCCTGAGTTTCAATTAACCCTCTCCAAATTGCTCGCTTTTGATGTCGAGCAAGATGACGCGATCGATGCGGCCGCGGCGGGCATTCTGCAACAAGTGCGCCGCGAAGGCGATGCGGCGCTGCTTCGTTACACCCTTCAATTTGACAGGCTAGACGTTAACACTGTCGCCGAACTTGAAATTCCGCGACGCGACTGGGACCTCGCCCTTGCCACGCTGCCATCAGCGCAACGTCAAGCGCTTGAAATTGCCGCACAAAGGGTTCGCGCTTATCATGCGCACCAACTGCAAGAAAGCTGGTCGTATACAGAGGCCGATGGCACACGCCTCGGCCAGCAAATTACTCCTCTGGATCGCGTCGGTCTCTACGTGCCAGGCGGCAAAGCCTCCTACCCCTCATCAGTCTTGATGAACGCAATCCCGGCTAAAGTCGCGGGCGTCAGCGAAGTCATCATGGTGACGCCTACACCTGGCGGACAACGTAATGCCATGGTATTGGCTGCCGCCGCCATCGCGGGTGTCGATCGCTGCTTCGCAATCGGAGGCGCACAGGCAGTGGGCGCGCTCGCCTATGGTACCGAGACCGTCCCCGCTGTCGACAAAATCGTCGGACCCGGCAATGCCTATGTCGCTGCAGCCAAGCGTCGCGTCTTCGGCACGGTCGGTATCGACATGATTGCTGGACCGAGCGAGATTTTGGTCATTTGTGACGGCCAAACGCCTGCGGACTGGATCGCGATGGATTTATTTTCTCAAGCCGAGCACGATGAGCTGGCCCAAGCGATCCTCCTATGCCCAAACGCACAATACCTCGACGAGGTTCAAGCCTCGATTGAAAAACTGCTTCCAACCATGCCACGCGCGGATATTATCCGTACGAGTTTACGTGATCGAGGCGCCTTGATTTTGGTGCGCGACCTCCATGAGGCCTGCGAAATCAGTAACAATATTGCGCCCGAACACCTCGAAGTGTCTTGCGAAAACCCTGATGCATGGCTGCCTTTACTGCGCCACGCGGGTGCCATTTTTATGGGACGCCATAGCTCCGAAGCCCTTGGAGACTATTGCGCAGGGCCCAATCACGTTCTGCCGACTTCTCGCACTGCGCGCTTTTCCTCACCCTTAGGCGTGTATGATTTTCAAAAACGCTCTAGTTTGATTCATGTTTCAGCCGCTGGCGCGCAGACTCTAGGCAAAGTGGCAAACGAACTGGCGCTTGGCGAAGGTCTCCAAGCCCATGCCGCGAGCGCCCGTTATCGTCTGACCAACATACAATAGACGTTCCTAAGATCTCAGTACATCAGAGTACATATCATGCGTACCGCAGAAATTATCCGCAATACCAATGAAACGCGTATCCGCGTCGCGGTCAATCTAGACGGCACGGGTAAACAGGCCCTCAACACCGGGGTGCCTTTTTTGGACCACATGCTGGACCAGATCGCGCGCCATGGTCTGATAGACCTTGAGATCCATGCCGAAGGCGATCTACACATCGATGCACACCACACTGTCGAAGATGTAGGCATCACGCTCGGCATGGCCATCGCCAAAGCTGTGGGTGACAAGGCAGGTATTCGTCGCTATGGACATGCCTATGTCCCTCTCGACGAGGCACTCTCACGTGTCGTAGTGGACTTTTCAGGACGTCCGGGTCTGCAATTCCACGTCCCGTTCACGCGTGCGCGTGTCGGTGATTTTGATGTCGATTTGACCATTGAGTTCTTTCAAGGACTGGTCAACCATGCCCTCCTCACGCTACACATCGACAACTTGCGGGGTGTCAATGCGCACCACCAGTGCGAAACCATCTTCAAAGCAACGGGGCGTGCGCTTCGCATGGCTCTCGAGCTCGACCCGCGCAACGCGGGTGTCGTGCCATCCACCAAAGGCGTGCTTTAAGCCATGACTTCGATTGCCATTGTCGATTACGGCATGGGTAACTATCACTCTGTCGAGCGCGCGCTGCGTCACGCAGCGCCTGAGGCGGATATTCGTTTGTGCAAGCTTGCGACTGAGATAGAGGCCGCGGATCGTGTCGTGTTTCCCGGACAAGGTGCGATGGCGGACTGCATTCGCACACTCGACGAAGCGGGTCTGCGAGAGGCAGTATTACGCGCAGCGGCAACCAAACCCCTCCTGGGCGTGTGCGTCGGCGAACAAATGCTGTTCGAGCGCAGCGAAGAAGGCAACACAACCAGTCTGGGCCTTTTCAAAGGCGAGGTCCGTCGTTTCAAGGGACCCGCATTTGATGCGCCCACACCAGAGGCGAACGATCACGCAGATCGACTTAAAGTCCCGCATATGGGTTGGAACCCTGTTTATCAGGTGCGTGCACACACGCTTTGGTCGGGTATTCCCGATGCTACGCCCTTTTATTTTGTCCACAGCTATTATGCTGTTCCGGCTGACCATGCCCTGACAGTCGGGGAAAGCAACTATGGCGGTCCTTTTGCTTGCGCAATCGCCCAAGACAACATCTTTGCCGTACAGTTTCATCCAGAGAAAAGTGCCGATTATGGTTTGCGTCTCTACCGTAATTTTGTAGACTGGCAACCTTAACAACTTAAAAGTGACTGATCACTAACGATATGCTGCTGATCCCTGCAATTGATCTCAAAGACGGACAATGCGTCAGACTTCGCCAAGGCGACCTCGATGATGCAACGATCTTCTCCGAAGACCCTACTGCCATGGCCACGCATTGGCTGGAACGCGGCGCACGACGCCTGCACCTAGTCGACCTCAATGGAGCCGTTGCTGGCAAGCCAAAAAACGAAGCGCTCATCAAAGCGATCGTACGTGCTGTAGGTGACGATATCCCTGTGCAAATCGGTGGTGGTATTCGCGATCTCGACACCATTGAACGCTATTTGGACTTCGGTATTTCCTATGTGATCATCGGTACGGCCGCCGTCAAAAACCCTGGCTTCCTCCACGATGCTTGTGGTGCTTTTCCTGGCAATATCATTGTTGGCCTCGATGCGCGCGACGGCAAAGTCGCAACAGACGGCTGGAGCAAACTCACCAAGCACGACGTGAGCGATCTCGCTAAAAAATTCGAAGACTATGGCTGCGAAGCGATCATCTATACCGATATTGGCCGCGATGGCATGCTCTCGGGTGTCAATATCGAAGCCACCGTTCGGCTGGCCCAACATGTACGCATCCCCGTCATCGCTTCGGGTGGCGTGACGGACATGCGTGATATCGACGCGCTCTGCGCAGTCGAAGAAGAAGGCGTCGAAGGTGCCATTCTTGGCCGTAGCATCTACGAAGGCACGCTCGATTTTGAAGCTGCGCAAAAACGCGCCGACGAACTTGCACCATGACAACCCTTCTCGCGCCCAACACACTGAGTGAGCTGACACGTCGAATCATTCCTTGTCTCGATGTGACGGCGGGTCGCGTGGTAAAGGGCGTTAATTTTGTCCAGTTGATGGATGCGGGCGATCCCGTCGAGATCGCACATCGTTACAACGAGCAAGGTGCCGATGAGCTGACCTTTCTGGATATCACCGCAACAAGTGATGGCCGCGATTTAATCCTACCCATCATCGAACAAGTCGCTTCACAGGTTTTTATTCCCCTGACGGTCGGTGGTGGGGTACGCCAAGTCAGTGATATTCAACGCCTATTAAATGCAGGTGCTGACAAAGTTTCCATGAACAGCGCCGCTGTTGCCAACCCTGATCTAGTGCGCGCAGCTTCTGATTATCACGGCTCACAATGTATCGTAGTTGCTATCGATGCACGCCGCGTGACGGACAGCGAAACGCCTCGCTGGGAAGTGTTCACGCATGGTGGTCGTCGCGGCACCGGTATCGACGCGGTGGCCTGGGCTCGTCAAATGGCCGAGTATGGTGCCGGCGAGATTTTATTAACCAGCATGGATCGCGATGGCACCAAGTCAGGCTTTGATCTCGACTTGACGCGCCAAGTGTCGGATGCTGTTTCTGTGCCAGTGATTGCTTCAGGTGGCGTAGGTAATCTGCAACATCTTGCGGATGGTGTCACGCTAGGGGGAGCCAATGCGGTGCTCGCCGCGAGTATTTTCCATTACGGTCAATACACTGTCGGTCAAGCCAAAGCATTCATGGCGCGTCAGGGCATCCCGGTTAGGATTTGCTGACATGACGACACCACAGCGACCGGCCTGGCTTGCAGAGGTACGTTTTGACGCCCAAGGTCTCATCCCCGCGATTTCACAAGACGCACAAACCGGCCAAATTTTAATGGTCGCTTGGATGAACACGGAATCGCTGGCCGAGACCGTGGCCACAGGGCGAGCTGTTTTTTGGTCGCGCTCTCGAAGTCGTCTGTGGCGCAAAGGCGAAGAGTCAGGACACACGCAGCGCCTGCTCGAGCTGCGTTTGGATTGCGATGGCGATGTTTTGCTCCTCAAGGTTGAACAGCTTGGTGCGATCGCATGTCATACGGGACGCGCGAGTTGCTTTTACCGACGACTAGACAAAAGTTCCGACCAAGAAACAAACCCAGGCTCACAATGGGTGATTGTTGATCCCGTCCTCAAAGACCCGGAGCTCATCTACAAATGAATCAAGAACACATCACGCCAGACGCCTCTGAGTTGGTGCTTGCGCGGATTGCCGATCTGCTGGAAACACGTTTACCTAGCCGGGGCGGCGATCCGACTGCTTCCTATGTCGCCAAACTGTTTTCCAAAGGACCCGATGCAGCGCTCAAAAAAGTGGGTGAAGAGGCCACCGAACTTGTGATGGCGGCCAAAGACAAACAGCCTGAGCGTATCGTGTCCGAGATGGCGGACCTTTGGTTTCATTGCTTGGTGGTACTCACTGAGAACGGGCTTCGTCCTGAGCAAGTCGTGGCAGAATTAGCGCGTCGCGAAGGTGTTTCTGGCTTACAGGAAAAAGCTTCGCGTTTGAAAAACCCTTAGGATCTTAAGATTTTATGAGTGAACACTGCCTATTTTGCAAAATCGTACGTGGAGAATTACCTGCAAAAATTGTCTACGAAGACGATGATTGCATGGTTTTCCACGACATCCATCCCGCAGCGCCTGTGCATTTATTAATGATTCCCAAGCGACATATTGTCTCAATGCAAGAGATTAATCCCGAAGATGCCGTTTGGTTAGGTAGAATGCTGTCTAAGGTGCCTCAAATCGCACTCGACAACGGTTGCAATCCCGGACCATCTGGCGGATTCCGTCTGATGGCCAACTCCGGCGTCGAGGGTGGTCAAGAGATTTTGCACCTACATTTTCACATTTATGGTGGAAGCCGTCCCTGGAAAGGGCCAGCACCCACCGTAGCCTAATTCGGAGAACCGTCATGGGCGCATTTAGTATCTGGCATTGGTTAATTGTCCTGGTGATCGTGGCACTCGTGTTTGGCACCAAAAAGATTCGCAACATTGGTGCAGATCTTGGTGGCGCAGTCAAAGGTTTCAAAGAAGGCATGAAGGACCCCAATGCCAAAGAAGCCGATGCAACAACGGCAGCTGCCGAAGCTGCCCCCGCTCCCGCTCAGCGTGTCGCTTCTAATGAAACGATCGATGTCCAAGCAAAAGAAAAGACCAGCACACATTGAGCGCTTTGCTTCTCCCCTTGCTTGTCATTTTCCTAGCTGAGCTTACCCCGCCCCACGATCACTATGTTTGATATCAGCTTTACAGAACTACTCGTGATCGGTGTGATTGCATTGGTGGTCATTGGCCCCGAGCGCTTACCTAAAGTTGCTCGCACCATTGGCCACCTTGTTGGTCGTGCCCAGCGCTATGTCAGCGATGTCAAAACCGACATCCAACGCGAGGTCGAGCTCGATGAGTTGCGCAAGCTTAAAGATCAAATGCAAGATGCTGCGCAAAGTGTTCAGTCAAGCTTGCAGAACACCGAGACTGCCATGCGCCAGCCACTTGAGGCCTTTGAGCAATCGACTATGTCCACGCTCAACGAACTGAAGTCTCCCCTCGCCAACTCCGATGCGGGCGCAGGGACGACGACGCCTCCAGCCTCTCACCCGGTTGCGGCCCTGCCTTCGCCTGATGGGTCTGAACTCACGTCTGCGCTAAAGTCATCGGAAACGCCGCCGGTTCAGGTCGCAGCCACCCCTGAGTCTTCGCCTGGATCAAAATCTTGAGCACTGAAGAAAAACCCCAAGAAGCTGAGCAAACCGGTGACAGCTTTATGTCTCACCTCGTCGAGTTGCGCACCCGCCTGTTGCGTGCGGTCGGCACGATGCTTGTTGTTTTTATAGCGCTCTTCATTTACCCCGGTGCCTCTGTCATTTATGACTTGCTAGCGGCCCCAATGCTTGCTTCTCTGCCCGAAGGCACACGCATGATTGCCACCGGTGTGATCACACCCTTCATGGTTCCCGTCAAGGTCACGATGATGGCGGCTTTTGTGGTGTCTCTTCCTGTGGTGCTCTATCAGGTGTGGGCCTTTGTTGCGCCCGGACTGTACCGACATGAACAACGCTTGGCTTTGCCTTTGATTGTGTCAAGTTCGCTGCTATTTTTAGCGGGCATGGCCTTTTGTTATTTCGTCGTCTTCAAAACGGTATTCAGTTTTATCGCAACTTTTGCGCCTCAGTCCATTACGCCCGCTCCTGATATCGAAGCCTACCTCGGCTTTGTTATGACCATGTTCTTGGCCTTTGGCATCACGTTTGAGGTGCCTGTTGCCGTGATTCTTTTGGTTCGCATGAGCATTGTCACGATTACACAACTTCAACAGGCGCGTGGTTATGTTGTGGTTGGTGCATTTATCATCGCTGCCGTCGTCACGCCACCCGATGTCGTCAGTCAATTTTTACTCGCCGTACCGCTCTGTGTACTCTATGAAATCGGCATCTTGTTGGCGCGAGGCATCAAAGCACGCCCTGCGGATCCAAAAACAGATCCCTCCGATTCCACAAGTTGAAAATGTGAGTTCGCCCGATTTTCTGCTAAAAAGTGCTTTATAGTCTGAAAAGCGTATATATCTTGCTCTGATGACTCAATCACTCCTCCCCGATGTGCGATCAAACGGGGGGCGTCTTCCAATAAATTAGTTGTGATTGTCTGCAGAAAGGTATATCTTTTGGCGCATTAGAATTTAACTTTTTGGTGACTGTTTCAGGCTTCGCCTCTTGTGCATTCGCCGTTTTATTCTTATATTCAACTTGCAAGAACTCCAAAGGGTCCATTGTGCTCGCTCACCGTCTCAAACAAGCCCGCCTACGTGCCGGTCTGTCTCAAGAAAAACTTGGCAAACTTGCTGGGATTGACCCCATGTCTGCAAGCGCCCGGATGAATCAATATGAGCGGGGCAAACACTCCCCAGACTACGAGCTCATGTGTCGCGTGGCCGAAATCCTAAAAATGCCCGTCAGCTGGTTTTATACCGAAGACGAGGACCTTGCGCGTCTTCAGGAAATTTTTTACCACCTGAATCCTCTCGTTCGCCGTCCACTCCTGACTCAGGCGGAAAGCCTATTTGTTGCCCACCCCCCTGGTACGAACGAAGAACAGACTGGCGCGGCAGAAAGCTCTCCACCCTCTAATTGAAAACCATTCCAACCCATGACCTGTGTGCATGGCTTGACACCACGCTTGACTCAGCTTCTTTCAATGATTACTGCCCCAACGGCTTACAGGTTGAAGGCAAATCATCCGTCTCGCATCTTATTACGGGCGTGACAGCGAGTCAGGGACTCCTCGACGTCGCCAGCGCGCGCGGCGCCGACGCGGTTCTTGTGCATCACGGATGGTTTTGGAAAGGAGAGGACCCCAGGGTCCGCGGCATACGCAAAAAAAGACTTGCCACGTTACTAGCGAAAGACATCAATCTTATTGCCTACCATTTGCCCTTGGACGCGCACCCGCAACTCGGGAACAATGCACAACTCGCCCGCGTCCTCGGGCTGACACCTGACCCACAGACCACCGGCCCCAACGGTCTCATCTGGCTGGGTGAAATGCCCGGGAACGTCACACTCGGCGAGGTTGCCGCAAAAGTTGAATTGGCGCTCGGACGTTCACCTCAAGTGATCGGAGACGGCAGTATGCCGGCTAGACGCTTAGCCTGGTGCACGGGCGCCGCTCAAAGCATGCTGGAACATGCCATTGACGCAGGTGCCCAAGTGTTCATCACCGGTGAGATTTCCGAACAAACTGTCCATCTCGCTCGAGAGTCAGCTGTTGGCTTTATCTGTGCAGGGCATCATGCCACCGAGCGCTATGGCGTCCAGGCGCTCGGTTCTGCGATCGAAAAGGAGTTTGGCATCCGGGTGGATTTCGTCGACATTGAAAATCCGGTCTGATCCTGCGGACAGACGCCTAAATTTTCGATTTACTTCTTTAAAGAGTCGCGAATTTCGCGCAAAAGCAACACATCTTCAGGAACCGGTGGCGTTACTTTTTCAGCCTCAAGCTCCATCTTGCTACGCGCTTTATTAATCACCTTGACCATCCAAAAGATCACGAAAGCCAGCAAGATAAAGTTAATCACGATAGTGACAAAATTGCCCCACGCAAACACGGTCGCCCCCGCCTTAGTCAAATCAGCATAGGTTTCTGGCCCGACATAGTTGGCCGGGCGAGATAAAACAAAGAATTTATTACTGAAATCCATCGCGCCACCGACCATGAAATTGACCAGCGGCATCACGATATCCTTGACCAAAGAATCAACGATTTTGCTAAATGCTGCCCCTACGATCACGCCAATCGCGAGGTCGACAACGTTGCCGCGGACAGCAAATGCTCGAAATTCTTTTAAAAACCCACGGGCTTGACTCATTTCTTGATTCCCCTGATGGAAGTGTGTTGTTGGTGGGGCTATAATAAGAGGTTAGAAAATTTGTAACAAGTTTGGTGTGAACCAGTCTGCAACGCGTGCGCTCAGCCGCGTTGGCTGCAATAAGGATAGGAAGATGAGTCAGGATTCGATTGTGCATGATGACGATGGCGCGGTTCCCCAAACCCTGCCCTCCGACCCTTCGCGCCGCTTCTGGATCGGCACAACCTGTGCTGTGGGGGGTGTCGCCGGAGCTGCATTAGCTGTTCCCTTCGTTAGTACGTTTGCGCCGTCTGAAAAAGCTCGCGCTGCGGGTGCGCCTGTCGAAATCGACATCAGCACCATCCCTCCAGGTGAAATGCGCACGGTCGAGTGGCGGGGCAAACCTGTCTGGGTGCTTCATCGCACCAAAGAGCAACTCGGTACGCTCAAGCAAAACGACCCGTTCCTCGCGGATCCAAACTCCACGCGTCCAGGCTTTACGCCTCCCTATGCGAAAAACGAATGGCGCTCTCGCAAGCCCGACATGTTTGTGGCTGTGGGTATCTGCTCGCACCTAGGTTGCGCGCCAACGCCAAAGTTTCAAACAGGCCCTCAGCCAAGCTTGCCCGATAACTGGGACGGCGGCTTTTTGTGCCCTTGTCATGGTTCGACGTTCGATATGGCCGGTCGTGTTTACAAAAACAAACCCGCACCTGACAACCTCGAAGTCCCTCCATATCAATACCTGAGCGACACCCGAATCATTATCGGTGTTGACGAAGACAACAAGGCCTAATTGGTCTTTGATTAACACCGCACATCGCGACACTGATTAAAGTAAAGGAGCCGTTTCATGGCTGACGAAAAATCCGTCGAAACGACCGGACTGCTAGGATGGATAGACCGTCGCTTTCCGCTGACGTCGACCTACAAAGCGCATTTGTCTGAGTACTACGCACCCAAAAATTTTAATTTTTGGTATTTCTTTGGTGCACTCTCTCTGCTCGTGCTCGTGCTGCAGATTGTGACTGGCATTTTCCTAGTCATGCACTACAAGCCCGACGCCCAGTACGCATTCCAGTCGGTCGAATACATCATGCGCGAAGTTCCGGGTGGATGGTTCATCCGCTACATGCACTCGACAGGCGCATCGATGTTCTTTGTCGTCGTTTATCTTCACATGACGCGTGCACTGATTTACGGCTCGTACCGCAAACCGCGCGAACTCGTCTGGATTTTTGGTGTCGGCATTTTCTTGTGCCTGATGGCCGAAGCCTTTTTCGGCTACCTCCTTCCCTGGGGCCAGATGTCCTTCTGGGGTGCGCAGGTCATCGTGAATCTGTTCTCCGCGATCCCCTTCATCGGTCCTGAGTTGTCCATCTGGATTCGTGGCGACTACGTAGTGTCTGATGCAACGCTCAATCGCTTCTTTGCGTTCCACGTAATTGCGATTCCTCTGGTATTGCTTGGACTCGTGGCTGCACACGTGATCGCGCTCCACGAGGTTGGCTCAAACAACCCCGACGGTGTGGATATCAAAGCCAAAAAAGACAAGCATGGTCGCCCTCTGGATGGCATTCCTTTCCACCCTTTCTATACTGTTCATGACATTTTGGGTGTTACGGGCTTCTTCATCATTTTCATGGCGATTATCTTCTTTGCCCCGGAGATGGGTGGATACTTCCTGGAATTCAATAACTTCCTGCCCGCCGATCCCCTCAAGACACCGCTGCATATTGCCCCTGTCTGGTATTTCACGCCGTTTTACTCGATGCTGCGTGCGACTACCGACGACTTCACTTGGGTCCTTGCAGGCGCGTCTGTCTTGGCTGCGATTGTCATGTTCTTCAAGACCAAAGGTCTCGCTAAGCTCATCGTTCCAGTCATATTGATCGTTGTTGCCGTCCTGCTGCGCGCAATTGACGCAAAGTTCTGGGGCGTGGTTGCCATGGGCGGCTCAGTTGTCTTGTTGTTTTTTCTACCCTGGCTTGACTACAGTCCAGTAAAGTCGATTCGTTATCGTCCAGACTGGCACAAAGTCTTGTACGGTATTTTCTTTGTAAACTTTATCGTGCTTGGCTACTTGGGTACGCAGGCTCCGACGGATATCTTTAACCTGATGTCGCAAATCGGAACACTGATTTATTTAGCGTTCTTCTTGTTGATGCCTGTCTGGAGTCGCCTTGGAACGTTCAAGCCTGTCCCCGACCGCGTCACGTTTCACGCACATTGAGCTTAACTTTATTTACGGAATGACCATGATCAAGAAGCTGCTTTGTGCTCTTGCCCTAGTGATCACATGCACCGGTGCTAATGCCGCAGGCGGGGACTTCCCGCTTGAGCGCGCGCCTAATCGCATCAACGACCTTGCTTCTCTCCAAAATGGTGCGAAGTTGTTTGTGAATTACTGCCTGAACTGTCATAGCGCTTCCGCGATGCGCTATAACAAACTCAAAGACATCGGTCTGACCGACCAACAAATCCGTGAAAGCTTGCTATTCACGGGTGAAAAAGTCGGCGACCTGATGATGGGTTCAGTCTCTGTCAAGGACGGTAAAGTCTGGTTTGGTGCTGCCCCTCCAGATCTGTCCTTGATGGCACGCGCCAAATCCATTAATGCAGGTCCCACCGGCTCCGACTACATCTACACGTACATGCGTACGTTCTACCGCGATACGAGCAAAATCACTGGCTGGGACAACCTCGCTTTCCCAAGCGCTGGTATGCCACATGTTCTGTGGGAGCGTCAGGGTCCTCGCGAAATGTCCGTCATTACTACCCATAAAACTCTTGCTCAAGCAGGCAAGCCTGCTGGTTGGGAACGGATCGTAACGACCTATGACTCGGCCGGCTACGTGACCAACAAAGTCGAGGTCCTTGCAAACTACACCGGAAAGTCTAAGGTTGAGCATAAGTTCAAGCCCCTTGACCCACAACGTGCTGCCGCTTACGACCGCGACATGGCTGACCTAACTGGTTTTATGACTTGGATGTCTGAGCCTATTCAACAAAAACGTAAGCAGATCGGCGTTTGGGTATTGTTGTTCCTCGGTATCTTTTTTGTGATTGCCTGGCGCCTGAACGCTTCGTTCTGGAAGCACGTCAAGTAATGAGTTTTATTGGGGCCAGCGTCTGCTCGACGTAGACGCTGGCTTTTTGCTTTTATTATCCGCATCAATTTTTAGGACGGAAATCCATCATGATGGTCCTTTACTCCGGCACCACCTGCCCTTTCTCACATCGCTGCCGCTTTGTGTTGTTCGAAAAGGGCATGGATTTTGAAATCCGTGACATCGACTTGTTCAACAAACCCGAAGATATCTCTGTCATGAATCCCTACGGTCAAGTTCCCATCTTGGTTGAGCGTGATCTGATTCTATATGAATCAAACATCATCAACGAGTACATTGATGAGCGCTTTCCTCATCCCCAGTTGATGCCAGCTGATCCTGTGATGCGAGCGCGCACGCGTCTGTTTTTGTATAACTTCGAAAAAGAGCTGTTTATTCACGTCGCAGCCCTCGAAGATCGTGCCATCCGCGGTGACGAAAAGCGTCTCAACATTTCAAGAGCCGCAGTGCGTGACCGTTTGTCACAACTTGCGCCGTTACTCCTGAAAAATAAGTACATGCTGGGCGAAGAGTTTTCCATGCTGGATGTTGCGATGGCACCTCTCCTTTGGCGCCTTGACCACTACGGTATCGAGCTACCCAAAACTGCAGCACCTATCCAAAAATACGGCGAGCGTATTTTTTCTCGCCCCGCTTACATCGAAGCACTGACCCCTTCAGAAAAGGTCATGCGCCGTTAAGCGCTTCTCGTATGGCTGAAACCTCGACCAAACCGTACATGCTTCGTGCTTTGCACGAATGGTGTACGGACAATGGCTACACTCCCCAGATTGTTGTGCAGGTTGATGCCAACACTCTGGTACCACTCGCGCATGTTCGGGATGGTCAAATCACGCTCAATATCGGCGCGTTGGCCACGAATCGACTTGTCATTGGTAACGAAGCCATTGAATTTCAAGCGCGTTTTAATGGCGTCACTGAAAATTTATATGTGCCGATCGCGGCAGTCAGCGCGATCTTTGCCCGGGAAACAGGGGCAGGCATGGGGTTTGAAGTTGAGCCTTCGATGCCTTCTGAATCCACCACGAACTTCGCTTCGCAAACTGTGTCAGACGCGGATGTTTTGGCCACGCCGGATTCTCAACCACCTACGGATAACAAGCGCCCAAAACTTTCTATCGTCAAATAATGGATGACTCAAGAACGTTTTTAACAAATCATTTATAATTCCGTCCGTTGTTGAAGTTTTGGGTGTAAAGCCCGATTGCCGGAGTAGCTCAGTTGGTAGAGCAGCTCACTTGTAATGAGAAGGTCGAGGGTTCGATTCCTTTCTCCGGCACCAAGATTAAAAAAGCTGTCAGGTTACCCTGACAGCTTTTTTCATTTAGGCTTTTTCTGATGCAGTGATACGCGTTAAACCAGACTATCTGCCCAAATGTTTTTTGCCCAGCCCCAAGCATATGTTCCCTCAAGCGCTGTAGGAGCAGGGGACAAACCGCCCGAACCAGCAACTGTCTTAAAGGTCTTTTCTGCCGGCACGTATTGATGCACACTGGCGACGTGAACCACGTCCGTTGCATTCACAAAGCTATAACAAGTATTCGTCAACACCGGCTGTGGATTAACGGCAAAACCACTCAACTCAGCAACGATCGCTGCCGCAGTGACCTTCGCATGTTGATTCGCCATATGACCAGACTTTGGCATAGCGGGCGCAACCTGTATCGAGTCGCCAATAATATGAATGTCTTTTGCCACCACAGACTCGAAATTCAAGAAGTTCACGTTCGACCATCTTGCATTCGCATCCGCAAGCCCTGCTTTCACAATTAAGTCACCGGCACGCATAGGTGGCAAGATATTCAACACATCCGCCTTGACGTCTTCTTGCACTTCAAACTTGATCGTGCGCGTTTTGGCATCGACAGCCGTCACATTGTGCTCGGGGGTATATTGAATGATTCCGGGGTAGAGCTTGGCCCAGGCCTCCTTAAACAGCTTGCCCTTTGAAGTCACATCTTGGTTTGCATCAAACACCAAGACTTTTGATTTAGGTTTGTTTTTCTGCAGGTAGTTTGCGACCTGACATACGCGCTCATAGGGTCCTGGAGGGCAGCGATAAGGCGCCAGTGGAATACTCAAGGCATAAACACCACCATCACGCATCTCTGCAATCTGCTTGTGCAGGGCTGTCGTCTCGGCGCCCGCTTTCCATGCCTGGAGCGTCACACCCGCTTTGTTTGCCTCCTCGAGACCCTCCACACGATCCATCATCAGGCCGATGCCTGGAGACAACACGAGCTTGTCATACTTAATGGTTTGACCAGATGCCAACTGGACGGTTTTCTTTTGGCGATCGATACTCGCGACCATATCTTTCACCATTTTCACGCCATGATTTTTTGCAAGGCCTGCATATGGAACTGAAAGTGCGCTGAGCTGTTGCGAGCCACCCACCACCAGATTGGAGAGCGGGCAAGAAATAAATTCAGGATTTGGTTCGATCAGCGTGACCTGCGCTGTGTTGTTTGAAAACATGCGCAAGTATTTCGCGGCAGTCGCTCCACCGTAACCTGCACCCACAACGACGATCTGTGCTGACTTGAGTGAACTGGCTTGCGCTTGACCATTTAACCCAAATGCCAAACCGGCAACCGCTGCGCTTTGTCCAAGAAAATGACGACGATTCATAATATTGCCCCTTTAGTTTTTCTTGCCAAGAACGCTAGCAATCGTTTTGAGTTGTTCGTCGGTATACCCTTTTGCAAGTTGATGCATGATGGTCCCTGTTCTCTTGCCCGTCTTATAGGCCATCAGAAGTTCGTACATGACGGACTCAGGCAGATGATTAATCATTGGCACCGTCACGCCAGGAACGCTGACGCCATTGGTGCCATGGCAGTTTGCGCAAGTCGCGGCAAGACTTTGGTTATATAACCGCTGAGCTTGTATGTCTTGCGCTTGGGCTGTTGTGCCCGTTGTCAGACAGGCAAGCCCCGACAGCATCAGCGCTGTCATAGCGAGAGTTTTACGCATCAAATTCTCCTCATTAGATATTGAACTTTTATTGCTATCGTCTCTGTTATGTAGTCTTGTTGACAATCAAGGTTTACCCTTGAGGTCCTTTACCCTTTACTTCCCTTCATCAGCATTTATTCTACGCATCAGCATGCGTTGCTCTATTTTAGACACCATGTTGTGCAAACCAGCTTAAGCATTTATCCCAACCATCTTTAGCTGGCCCAGCCTGATAAGTGGCACGGTAATCCGCATGAAAGGCGTGAGGTGCATCAGGATAAATCTCAAACCGACTCGCTGCCGCTGCTTTATTACCTGTTGCTGCTGAGAGGGCTTTTTTCATTTGATCGACGGTTTCTAAACTGATCCCTGTGTCTTTACCACCATATAGTCCGAGCACTGGCGCTTTGAGTTGCGCGGCTAAGTCGACCGGATGCGTAGGAAAGTTTTCACTTTTCTCTCCGACGAGACGCCCGTACCAAGCCACACCCGCTTTGACCTGCGGAATGTATGCGCTTGCGAGCCAAGTGATACGTCCTCCCCAGCAAAAACCCGTGACGCCCACTCTATTGATGTCTCCTCCTCGCGTCCCCGCCCACTTCAACGCGACTTCAATATCTGCCATCACTTGCTTGTCTGGCGTCTTTGACACGATTTGTGACATGATTTCAGCCATTGTTCCAAGCGCGGTCGGGTCTCCTGCTCTGGTGAAAAACTCTGGCGCGATCGCCAGATAACCACGTTTAGCAAAACGCCGAGCGATATCCGCAATATGCTCATGCACACCAAATATTTCGCTCGCAACAATAACGATTGGAAGTTTATTTTGACCACCTGCCGGTCTAGCGACATAGGCATAAAGCTCGTTGTCACCGTCCACAATGGTTTCTTCTCCCGCCTTGATGCCCGTAAAGTCCGTTTGAATGACTTGAGCAAAAGTAGGCTGGGCAACCGAAGCAAAACCAAGGCCTAAACCCACGGCTGAGGTATTTCGCAAAAACTCCCGGCGGGTTCGCCGCGGATCGCCACTTAGCGCTTCGAGGTCTGAGAACTGATCAGAATTCATCCGTTTCTCCTTCAAATTTGTATTTTTGTCTAATTTACAAGACAACTGACCCGATGTATTAGGGTATGCCTTAGTTTATTTAATAGCGAAAATTTAGTACTTTTAATTCTTTATAACCAAAAGACATTTGTTTATAACAATAGAATATATAAATGTCTTTAGTGGGTTATCCCTATATCCATTCATCTTTATAGGCGAGTGAGGACTAAATTGAATCCGAAAGACCTAGCGTTTCAACCCGGAAAACTCCAAAAAGCTCCTGAGAATTTTCTATCCAGGGACTTTGCCTCTGACTTAACAGAAAAAGGCATGGACGACACGCGCCGCGGTTTTTTACGAAACAGCTTTTTTGGTGCACTTGCCGCTGGAGCTGCTGCAGGCGGAATGGCCAATACTGCGCGCGCCTCGCAAGGTGATCCCGCCATCCTAGAAAAACAACCCTGGCAAACCACACTCGGTCAGCCAGTCGCCGCCAAGCCCTACGGCATGCCATCAAAATATGAGGTCAATTTGCAGCGCAGAGAATCGCCTGGTTTGACCCGTGTTTCTGCGGCCTCTGTCGCATTTACACCACTGCAAGGTCTCTTTGGCATGATCACGCCAAGCGGCTTGCACTTTGAGCGTCACCATCAGGGCTGGTACGACATCGATCCGGCTCAACACCGGTTGATGATCAATGGTCTTGTCAAAAAAGACATGGTATTCACCATGGAAGATCTGATGCGTCTACCTTCTGTTTCGCGCATTCACTTTATTGAGTGCGGCGCCAACACGGGCATGGAGTGGGGCAATGTCGCGGTTCCAACCGTTCAGTACACGCATGGGATGATTTCCTGTTGCGAATTCACAGGCATTCCTTTGTCCCTGCTGCTCGACATGGTCGGCGCTGACTTCACCAAGGGAAAATATGTGCTGGCTGAAGGCGGTGATGGCTCTGGCATGACACGTACGATTCCAATGGAGATCGCGCGCGACGATGTCATCGTCGCCTGGGCAATGAATGGCGAGATGCTGCGCCCGGAAAACGGTTACCCCTTGCGCCTCGTTGTTCCAGGGGTCCAGGGCGTGAGCTCGGTCAAATGGCTGCGTCGGTTAGAAGTCGGCGATATGCCCTACGGTGCAAAGGACGAGGCCATTCACTACGTCGATCTGATGCCTGACGGTATGCATCGCCAATACACCAGTATTCAAGAATGTAAATCGGTCATCACGACCCCGTCGGGAGGACAGCAACTCCTCACCACAGGTTTTTACAACATCAGCGGAATCGCTTGGTCGGGACGCGGAAAAATTAAACGTGTCGATGTGTCCGTTGATGGTGGTCGTAACTGGCGAGAAGCACGCATGGAAGCGCCTATCCTGAGCAAGGCCTTGACGCGCTTTAACATCAATTGGGTTTGGGATGGAAAGCCTGCAATCTTGCAATCGCGCGCCATCGATGAAACGGGTTATGTACAACCCCCGATTCGCATGCTCCGAGAGGTGCGCGGCACGCGCTCGATTTATCACAACAATGCCATTCAATCTTGGAAAGTCGACACAAATGGAGAGGTCAGCAATGTTCAAGTTGGTTAAAACGATGATCAGCCTTGCTGCCCTCGCGTTAGCAAGCAGCTTGACTCAAGCGCAAAATGTGACTGAATTCGCAGGCATTGGCCGCGTAGCAACTCCCGCGGAAATCAAAGCTTGGGATATTGATGTCAGACCGGACTTCAAAGGTTTACCTAAAGGCTCAGGCACGGCAGACCAAGGACAACAACTTTGGGATGCACAATGTGCAAGCTGCCATGGGACTTTTGGCGAGTCCAATGAAGTATTCACGCCTCTGGTGGGTGGAACATCCGCCAAAGACATCGAAACGGGCCGCGTTGCCTCACTCACGTCACCGAATCAACCTCAGCGCACCACACTGATGAAAGTCCCGACGGTCTCCACACTGTATGACTATATCTATCGTGCGATGCCTTGGAATGCGCCGCGATCTTTATCCGCGGATGATACCTACGCGTTGGTGGCCTATATGTTGGCACTGGGAGAAATCGTACCGGAGGACTTTACACTCAGTGACAAAAACATCGCCGACGTACAAAAACGTATGCCAAACCGTAACGGCATGACAGACAAACACGGCATGTGGACAATCAGCGGTACACCTGATGTCAAGGCAACGGCATGCATGACAAATTGCGTGACCGAAGTCAAAATCACGTCGACACTTCCTGATTTTGCACGCAATGCCCATAACAACCTGGCAGAACAGGATCGCACATTTGGTCCTTATCGCGGCTCAGACTCAACAAAACCGCCTCTCAAAGCGCTCCCAGGCGCCAACTATGTTGCCAGCGTCACGACCGTGAAAACCGCGGCCCCTGCTAATCAGGCAACTCCAGCGAAGCCTGCTGCGGCTGCAGGCGCAGATACCGCTGCACTACAGCAGTCGTTCACTAAAAACAACTGCGCGGCATGCCACGCCCCTGCCGCAAAGGGTGTGGGTCCCTCCAATGCTGATGTCGCCAAAAAATACAAAGATCAGGATGTTCTTGCCAAGCTGAGTGCAAAGGTCAAAAATGGGGGCTCTGGTGCCTGGGGCATGATTCCCATGCCACCCCATCCTCAGATTCCAGATGCCGAAATCAATCGTCTCGTGCAATGGATGCTGACAGGCTCTTAAGCTGCCCGACTTACTTACCCTTATTTTACTTACCCTTATTTAAAATAATTTTTACAAATTTCTATCCGCAAAGGAAAAATGATGAACGTACAACGACGCAGACTTCTGCAGATGACCGCCCTAGTTGGTTTGATGGCCAGCGCAGGACTGATGACGGAAGCCGAAGCCGCCACGTGGAATAAAGCTGCCTTTGAAGCAAAAACCATGGATGACGTAGTAAAAGTACTTGGTGGCGGAGCGCCTCAGCAATCCGATGCAGTGACCCTGCGCGCACCAGATATCGCCGAAAACGGCGCTGTCGTTCCTGTTGGCGTGGAAACAAACCTGAAAGCAACTGAAATGGCGATCTTGGTTGAAAAGAATCCAAGTGCTCTGGCTGCGATGTTTATCGTTCCCGCTGGAGCGGATGCCTTTGCTTCCACACGCGTCAAAATGGGGCAAACGTCAAATGTTTACGCCTTGGCTAAGGTGGATGGTAAATGGTTGATGTCTTCGAAAGAAGTCAAAGTTACGCTCGGTGGTTGCGGCGGTTAATTCAACGCCCTATACCTGAACGAACGCATTTCATTGAAACGATATCGCCCCGTATGAGGGCTTAGAAAGTCTAGGAGAATCCATCATGGCAAGCCCAATGCGCATCCGCGCAACAGAGAAAGACGGCATCATTGACGTTCGTGTTTTGATGAAACACGATATGGAAACGGGTCAGCGTAAAACCCCTGAAGGTCAACTCGTGCCCGCTTGGTTTATTTCAACCATCGAAGCCAAGGTTGGCGATAAAGTTGTCTATGCTGCTCAGTTTGGTCCGGCGGTATCAAAAGATCCTTTCTTGCACTTCAAGCTCAAAGGTTCCGCCAAAAAAGGCGACTCGATGACCGTCACTTGGGTCGATAACAAAGGCGAAACCCGTACCGATAAAACCGACATCAAATAACAAATAGGTCTGCATCGGAAAGCTCGCATTCAGCGATCCTTTCGAGCGGACTAACAGGAGACACTCCATGAAACGGTATGTATTTGCAGGGCTTCTTGCTGGCCTGATCGGGACAACATCGATCGCATCCGCTCAATCCGCATCAGATCAGCTCGCCGAGTATCGCCGCATGCTTGCAGACGGCAACCCCTCCGAGCTCTATGAAGCTGAGGGCGAAGAGCTTTGGACTAAACCCGCCGGACCTAAAAAAGCCAGTCTCGAAAAGTGCGACCTCGGACTCGGACCTGGTGTGGTCAAGGGAGCCTCGGCTGAACTGCCTCGCTACTTTAAAGATACCGATCGTGTTCAAGACTTAGAGTCTCGTTTGATGACCTGTATGAGTACGCTTCAAGGCATTCCGGAAGCAGATATCGTAAAAGGCTCTTTTGAAAAAGGTGTCCGAAAAGATCTAGAGGCCGTCGTTGCTTATATTGTTACGCAGTCCAAAGGAATGAAGGTCAATGTTCCGGCTACGCATCCTAAAGAAAAAGAAATGCTGGCGCTAGGAGAAAAGATTTTTTATCTCCAAGGTGGCCCGATGGATTTTTCTTGTGCCTCCTGCCACGCTGTCGATAACAAGCGCATTCGTATGCAAGACCTGCCAAATCTGACGACTCAAAAGGGTGCCGCAGAAGGTTGGGGTTCATGGCCCGCTTACCGTGTATCTAGCGGAACATTTTGGACCATGCAACGTCGTTTGAACGATTGCTATCGCCAACAACGCATGCCATTCCCGATCTATGGCTCCGATGTCACCGTCGCACTATCAGTCTTTATGGCAAACAAGGCCGACGGCGGCACCATCCAGACGCCTGGTTTGAAGCGCTAATTCGAAGGAGCATACACATGAAAACAACACTGACAAAACTCGGGCTCGGCTTCTCGACGGTTCTTCTGATGTTCTCTGCAGGACAAGTAAGTTTTGCACAACAAGTAGATCCTGCTTTGCAAGCGATGATGGAGCGTAGTTTCCGCGAACAGGGCATCGCAAAAATGGATCGCATCAAACAAGATGATTTCCAAATTTTGTGTTCGGACGAAAAGTACCGCGCGAGCGCTGAAGGTCAAAAGAAAGCCGAGGCTCTCCAAAAAGCAGCTCTTGCTGCGATTAAGCCGCCTTCGGACGGCAAGTATCTAGGTGACTGGAAAGCCGGTGAAAAAGTCGCACAAAGCGGTCGAGGCGCAACCTGGAGCGATACGCTTAAAACCGTTAATGGCGGAGGTTGTTACAACTGCCATCAAATCACCAAGGAAGAAATTTCCTACGGCACGATTGGTCCTTCATTGCTGAACTACGGAAAAATGCGTGGCAACAGCGAACCCATCCTGGTTTATACCTGGAACCGCATCAGCAACTCCAAGGCCTATAACGCTTGTAGCAACATGCCTCGCATGGCGCACTTTGATTTGCTAACAGAACAGCAGATGAAAGACGTGATGGCATTGTTGTTGGACCCCGCCTCTCCTGTTAACAAATAATTTTTAGAATAAAAGTATCACGCTGTAAGGAAGCACAACATGGGTATGAGTCGTCGTGAATTTGTCCAGCTAATGGCCATCGCATCCGCTGCAGGTCTCTCGCTCGGATCAGGGGCAAGTCGTGCACAGGCTGCATCGTCGCTGTATGACTTGCCAACATTCGGTAATGTGCATTTGATGCACTTTACAGACTGTCACGCTCAACTCAAACCCATTTACTTTCGTGAACCCAACGTCAATTTAGGCTTTGGCTCACAGTTTGGTAAACCTCCTCATTTAGTCGGAGATGCCTTCCTGAAGCACTATGGCATCAAACCAGGCACCCACGATGCGCACGCGTTGACTTACCTCGACTTTGATAAAGCCGCCTTGCAATACGGCAAGGTTGGTGGTTTTGCGCATATGGCCACGTTGGTCAAACAAGTGCGTGCAAGTCGTCCCGGTGCGCTTCTATTAGATGGCGGCGACACTTGGCAAGGCTCTGGCACCGCTCTTTGGACCAAAGGTCAAGACATGGTGGATGCCTGTCTCGCATTGGGAGTTGATGTCATGACCGCTCACTGGGAGATGACCCTCGGTGAACAACGCGTTAAGGAAATCGTTGAAAAAGATTTTGCCGGCAAGGTTAATTTTGTCGCTCAAAACATCAAGACAACAGATTTCGAAGATCCCGTTTTTGATGCCTTTGTCATGAAAGAAATGAATGGAATCCCTGTCGCGATTATCGGACAAGCGTTTCCCTATACTCCGATCGCCAATCCTCGTTATCTGGTGGAAAACTGGTCCTTCGGCATCGACGAAGAGAATATGCAAAAGACCGTCAATCTTGCGCGTTCAAAAGGGGCGCAAGTAGTGGTGGTGTTGTCTCATAATGGCATGGATGTCGATCTCAAGATGGCCAGTCGCGTGCGCGGCATTGACGCCATCATGGGCGGCCACACGCACGATGGCGTGCCTGCCCCCGTCAAGGTCACTAATCCTAGCGGCGTCACGCTTGTCACCAATGCAGGTTCTAACAGCAAGTTTCTTGGTGTGCTCGACTTCGATGTCAAAAACGGTAAAGTCTCTGACTTTAGATACCGTCTCTTGCCCGTTTTCGCGGACCTCATCCCCGCGGACAAACCGATGGATGCGCTCATCACTAAAATCCGTGCGCCCTACGAAGCCAAGCTCAACGAAAAACTTGCGACTGCCGAGGGCACCCTTTACCGACGGGGAAATTTCAATGGCACTTTCGATCAGTTGATTGTGGATGGCTTGATCCAGATGAAAGGCGCTGAGATCGCTTTCTCCCCCGGCTTCAGATGGGGCACCTCAATTCTGCCCGGGCAGACCATCACGATGGAGCACTTACTTGATCAGACCGCCATCACCTATCCCTACACGACCATGACGCCAATGAGCGGCGAGATGATCAAGACCGTACTCGAAGACGTTGCGGACAACCTCTTTAATCCAGACCCCTACTATCAGCAGGGCGGCGATATGGTGCGTGTGGGTGGTATGCAATACACCATTGATCCCACCGCCTCTGCCGGCAACCGGATTTCAGACATGCGCATCGGGGACAAACCCATCGAGGCTTCGAAATCATATAAGGTCGCGGGCTGGGCACCCGTTTCTGAGGCCGCACGTGATGCCGGTGGTGAGCCCATCTGGGATGTCATGGCCACCTACCTGCGTCAAATTAAAACCGTTGCAGCCAAAACACCCAACCTTCCTGTTATAAAAGGTGCTGCAAATAACCCTGGCATGGCTGGATAAATCATGAACACTTTTATTTCTGCACTCGCAATCAGCCTTGCTTTAAGCGTTACACCTTGGACAGTGAGCGCTCAACAAGCGCCGACTCAAGAAGGCAACAAAGTGCTGTATCACGTTGATGATGCACAATCTCAAGGACTGAAAGGTCTAAGAAATATTCGCAACCATCTCGATGTCGCCCCCAAAACAAAAATTACCGTTGTCATGCATGCCAATGGCGTGGATATCGTGATGGATGGGGCGACTGATAAAAACTCAAAAACTGAATATGCGCCGCTTGTCGCCGCCCTTGTTTCTCGAGGAGTGACTTTCGAAGTGTGTGAAATTACGCTGAAAAATAGAAATCTCAAAAAAGAGCAATTCCTTCTCGAGGCAAACTTCACCCCCTCGGGTGTCGCGCGCATTGCAGACTTACAAGTGCAACATAAATTCGCCTACATCAAGCCTTAACGTTCTTTTCAATGAATACACCCATGCACTTTAGCCGTACGCTCTTGTGCATACTTGCTGCCGTATTCTTAATGGGTGCGACGCTTAGTCAAGCATCCGAGCGCATCTTAACGCTCACCCCCGTCAGCAACAATGCTTATTACGCCGAGGGTGTTTCAGCCCTTGGGTCCCCTCTTAACAAAAACTTTATTTCAAATGCAGGCGTGGTCATCGGCCCAACTGGCGTCATCGTCATTGACGCGCTTGGCTCACCCGCGCTGGGCAAACAACTCATCGCCGAGATTCGAAAACTCACCGACAAACCTATTCAGTTTGTCATCGTGACGCACTATCACGCAGACCATATTTACGGCCTGCAGAGCTTCATCGATATTGGTGCGGCCATCATCGCGCAAGAAAGTGCGAAAGAATACTTGCGTTCGGATACGGCTCAACTCCGCCTTCAAGCCTCTCGTACCGAACTCGCCCCTTGGATCAACGCAGACACGCGTCTTGTGTCAGCTTCCACCTGGATTAGCCAGGACACCCGCCTGTCACTCTCAGGACTTGACGTAGAGTTGATCAAAATGGGTCCCGCGCATACACCCGATGATCTAGCTATATATTTCCCGTCCGAGGGCGTCCTTTTCGCGGGCGATCTGGTTTTTCGAGGTCGCATCCCTTATGTAGGCAATGCCGATAGCCTGGGCTGGATTAAATCTTTGGACAAGTTATTAGCGCGTCAATCCCAAGTGATTGTGCCAGGACATGGGCCCTCTTCGACCTCGACAAAAGAAGACTTGCAATTCACGCGTGACTATTTGATTTTTGTCCGCAAAGCCATGGAACAAGCCGCGCGTGACCTAGATCCCTTCGACGAAGCCTATGCCGCGACAGACTGGTCGCGCTATGAAAAAATCCCACTTTTCCGAGTGGCGAACCGCATGAATGCCTACAACATTTACCTTTCTATCCAGAACGAGTAAGACGTTCAAGGACGATTAAAGCGCACGAGCTCAAAAATATCGAGATCTACCATCTGACCGACATCTTTTTGCAAAACCCGGCCAGAAGGATCAATCACATAAAGCTCAGGGATACCACGACGCTTACCGATCGCCCGATCAAGTTCGGGCGTCATCATCGCGACAGGAAAATTGATCTCGTTATTTTTCACATAGTTCTGAACAGTCTCTTCCTTTTTGTCGACCGACAGACCTATCACCTGCAAATTGCCCCCCTGCGTACGACGCACAAGTTCTTTGAGATTGGCATTTTGACGATGGCAATACGGGCACCAAGTGGCCCACACTTGCACGACTAAATATTTCCCTTTGAGATCGGCTGTAGTAAGTTGCCGTCCCTCCACGGTCACGAGCTTGTCAAATTTTAAATAGTCGCCTACACCAAGGGCGTGAACATGCGTTATGGGTGAAAGGCATAAGGCTATCCATATGCTCAATCTGCAGAAATACTTAAGAAACGTCATGGGCGATCACGTCCCTTATATTTTGGTTTTGGTTTTGGTTTTTATCGCACTATCCATAAATCGAAACAGACGCGCCATCAGCGCGTCTGTTTGAAGGAGGACATTTTCTTTATCGAGGCCTCTTCTTCGACAAGCTAGCTCAACTTAAACCTAGAAAGCTACGTCGCAGATTTAGCTCCAAGATCGACAAATTTAAATCATTAAAGGAACAATCAACAAAGCAACGATATTGATGATTTTGATAAGAGGATTAATCGCTGGTCCTGCGGTGTCTTTATAAGGATCCCCAACAGTGTCTCCAGTAATCGCGGCCTTGTGCGTCTCTGATCCTTTACCTCCATAGTGACCTTCTTCGATATACTTTTTGGCGTTATCCCACGCGCCTCCGCCTGTACACATAGAGATTGCGACAAACAGACCCGTGACGATCGTACCCATCAACAATCCTCCTAAGGCTTCTGGCCCAAGGATCAAACCAACCGCAATCGGTGCGATAACCGGCAACAAAGAAGGGATGATCATTTCTTTAATCGCTGCCGTCGTGAGCATATCTACCGCTTTATCGTACTCTGGCTTGGCAGTACCCTCCATAATGCCTTTGATGTCGCGAAACTGACGACGCACCTCCTCAACAACTGAACCTGCGCAACGTCCGACCGCCTCCATCGCCATCGCTCCGAACAAATACGGAATCAATCCACCGATGAATAAGCCGATGATCACGCGGTGGTCTGACAAATCAAACGTCACCTTTAGACCATTGGCCTCAAGCGCGTGTGTATAGTCAGCGAACAACACGAGCGCAGCTAAACCGGCAGAACCGATGGCATATCCTTTTGTCACCGCCTTTGTCGTATTACCGACAGCATCCAACGGATCTGTGATGTCACGCACAGACTGTGGGAGTCCCGCCATCTCCGCGATACCACCTGCGTTATCCGTAATCGGACCATAGGCATCAAGTGCCACCACAATGCCAGCCATCGAGAGCATAGACGTCGCTGCGATCGCGATGCCATAAATGCCTCCCAGCCAATAGGCAGAGTAGATGGCCGCACAGACAAACAAAACAGGCCAAGCGGTCGAACGCATCGAAACGCCGAGACCAGCGATCATGTTCGTGCCGTGACCCTGGCTCGATGCTTTGGCGATATGCTTGACCGGTGCATAGTCAGTTCCGGTGTAGTACTCGGTGATCCACACTAACAACGCTGTCAGCACAAGGCCCACAACCGTTGCACCAAAAAGTCGTAATTTCCCACCTGTGGCAAAACCAACATCGGCAAGAATATTGTCTGGCAACATCCAGTTGGTTGCGAAGTAAAACGCGACCAATGAAATGACACCTGCAATCACTAGACCTTTGTAAAGCGCTGGCATCACATTTTTCATGCCCGGCGTGGCTTTAACGAAAGAGCAGCCGATGATCGATGCGACGATGGATATTCCACCCAAGACCAGGGGGTACACGACTGCCTCTGCCGTAGCAACCTTGATCATCAGGGCGCCTAGCACCATCGTCGCGATTAAGGTCACTGCATAGGTCTCAAACAGATCGGCAGCCATACCCGCACAATCGCCAACATTATCACCAACGTTATCTGCGATCACAGCAGGGTTGCGAGGATCATCCTCGGGAATGCCTGCCTCGACTTTTCCGACCAGGTCAGCACCCACGTCTGCGCCTTTGGTGAAAATACCCCCACCTAGCCGAGCGAAAATCGAAATCAATGAAGAGCCAAATGCAAGCCCGATCAGAGGGTGCAGAATCACAGACATGCTTTGCTCTTTGCCGGTTGTATGCAAATAGAGATAAAACAAACCGACACCCAGCATTCCAAGTCCCACAACGAGCATGCCGGTAATCGCACCGCCCTTGAAGGCAACATTGAGCGCCTCGTTCATGCCCTTCGTGGCCGCCTCGGCTGTTCGTACATTAGCCCGAACGGAAACATTCATCCCTATAAAACCGCAGGCCCCTGATAACACGGCACCGATCACGAACCCCACCGCGGTCAGGTTATCGATAAAAATTGCGATCAGTATTGTTAGGACTACTCCAACGATCGCGATCGTTTTGTATTGCCTTGAGAGATACGCGCTTGCCCCTTGCTGAATCGCTTCCGCGATTTCAACCATGCGTGCATTTCCTGTGGCTTGCTGAAGAATCCAGGACCGAACAAAAAAACCATACAGAACTGCTAACACTCCACATCCGAGGGCAAAGTAAAGGCCCAGTGTAACGTTACTCATTCGATGAACTCCTTTATGTGTTTGTCTCTTTTTATTGATATAGAAAGCCCCACCATGTGAGGCTTACGCACCAAGTCGTCATAAAGCAAGTATGTCTAGCATTCAACAGAATACGATGAACAAGGGCGATTTTATCGATTTTTGTTAAGATTAGGGTATTTACTAATTCACCTTGTTTCTACGGAGTCATAATGAGTCTCGACAAAGTCAGCCCGGGCAAGAACATTCCCGAGTCATTTAACGTCATCATTGAAATCTCAATGAATGCTGACCCGATTAAGTACGAAGTGGACAAGGAGTCTGGTGAGTTATTTGTTGATCGCTTTATGGGCACATCGATGCACTACCCCTGCAACTATGGATACATCCCCAAAACCATCGCAGGTGATGGTGATCCGGTAGACGTTTTAGTCATCACGCCCTTTCCCGTTATCCCCGGTGTCGTCGTCCGTTGCCGTGCCTTGGGCATCCTCAACATGGAAGACGAAGGCGGCGAAGACGCCAAGCTCTTGGCCGTTCCCGAAGACAAGATTCTCCCCATTTACAGCCACTGGAAACAGGCTTCAGACATTCATCCGATGCGCCTAAACGCCATTCAGCACTTCTTTGAGCATTACAAAGATCTTGAAAATGGTAAGTGGGTCAAGGTCAAAGGCTGGGGCGGCATCGACGAAGCGCATCAAGAAATCTTGACGGGTATCAAGCGTTACCAGGCAGAAAGCAAAGTTTAATTTAGCTATTCAGTCCTTGATTGTCCTTGGCTTGGCGGAACCATTTCCTGCCAGCCAAGGATCTCCGCAAGTCGCAAGATCACCCACTGCGCTTCTGCCGCTGTCAGCCCAATCTCGTCATCACCCAACCCCTGGTAGATCCTTTCCAGCACATCGGCTTCTGTGATACCAAGCTCCCACAGCTTGTTAGTCGCCTGCTCCGTCAACAGATTGGCCAAATCCTCACATAAATCGTAACGTGCGTAGATATGCTCGTGCGTCGCGCTCGGTTTAATGCGTCCTGGCTCAACAAACAACGCGATAAACGAAGACGGAATGGTGATCTGATTGCCGTCACTCATCGCTGCGCTGCAACAGTAGATATTTTTGTGGCATATTCAATCCTGAGTTGGCAAGTGCGGGGGTTTACACGATACTACGCAGCATATGTGATTTTCAAAGCCTACACCAATGTCCTCTCCCCACCACCCCGCACGTGAGCATGCAATCAGTCTTCCTGATGGCGCCGTATTAAGAGTTTTAGACGATGGAGCAGGGCCTGCGCTCTTGCTCGTGAGCGGGCTAGGCGGCACGGCAAACTTTTGGAATCCCTGCATCCCCGCTTTCGCGACCCATTACCGTACCCTCAGGCTGGATCAGCGCGGCATCGCCAAGAGCTCTCGGGGCTCCGCGCCCTGCACCATTGACCAGCTCGCACAGGATTGTCTGGCCGTTCTAGATGCTTGCGATATTAAAACCGCCATTGTCGTGGGTCACTCCACAGGTGGATGCATCGCGCAAACGATGGCGCTTCTCGCACCGGACCGGATTCAAGCCTGTGTGTTCAGTGCTACATGGGGCAAACCAAGTCGCCATAGAAAAGAACTATTTTCTACTCGCCGCGAAATGCTATTTCGTGATCCGGTTGGCTATGCCTGCTCTTCTGTTTTTATGGGGCACGATGCGCACTGGCTCAACAACAACTGGAGCGTCCTTGAGAACGCCCGTGCCAACGCCCCCGTCACTCCCGAAGCACAACATATTATCTCTGAGAGATTGGACGCACTGATTGCCTTTGATCGAAGCGCTGAGGTGCATCGCATCACTGTCCCAAAACTTGTAATAGGTGCGCGAGACGACCTGATCGTCCCTTCATTTTTACAAGAAGAACTCGCCAACATGCTCAAACATGCAGATCTGCATGTGTTTGAACATGGCGGACATTTTTTCCCAGTGACCCGTACAGATCTTTTTACATCGAATGTATTGACCTGGCTATCCGCTCAGGCTTTAGGCATGGCGCGCTAAAAAACTTAACAATACATCTGAACAATGTGCGGCATAACCATCGCAGATATTGTGTCCCGCGGTGTCTACATACACAAGCTCTGAGCCTTTGATCCGCTTGTGCATCTCTTCATACGCGTCTGCATGACCAATGGATTCTTTCCCGGCAGCAACAATCAATGTCGGACATTGAATGCCAGCAAGCTCTTCCATAAAATCATGCGTGCACATATGAAGAACAAAGCGAGCAATAAAAGTCGGATCATTCGAGCCAGCTTGCTCGATAAACCAAGAGACTAACGCCGGATCGGCAGTATTGTCGAACCGCTCATAGATCGTATCCGCTAAAAACTTCTTCAAACCAATTTCTTTAATTTTAGGAATCCATGTTGGAGCATGACTGTGTTTAAGTCCTGGCGTTGCCCCGTAAAGCGATAGAGTTTTTACTCGCTCAGGATGCTGCAACGTCAACTGTTGTGCAACGTACCCTCCCGCTGAATTACCAACAATATGTGCCCTGTCGATGCCTAGTTTATTCATCAAAGCTACTGCATCATCGACAAGATGTTGAAGCGAAAAGTCTTGTTCTGGGCTAGGGATTGAAGACTGTCCATGCCCACGCAAATCCATACGAATAACGCGATAGTGACGCGCGAGCTTAGGGACCCAACTAAACCAACGCTGCGAATTGCCCATCGCAGCATGCAGTAAAAATACTGTCTCGGGCTTGGTCCACGGATCAGTAAAGTCATCCACGTAGTAGGCGAGCTTTAATCCATCTCGCGTCATGTCATGCTGCATCTGTTTTCCTTATTTAATTAATGTTAATGCCAGCGGTCTGAATAACTTTGCGCCACTTTTCGATCTCGACCTGCATCAGGGTTCCATAATCACTTGGCTTTCCACCTTTGACATCGAAACCCAACCCCGCAACGCGAGACTGCACTGCCGTTTCTGCGAGCACTTTATTCACCGCACTGCTCAGCTTTTCTACAATATCCGCTGGCATTCCTGCAGGACCCAATAGCCCCCAATGACTACTCGCATCCACACCCTTGACGCCAGCCTCTGCAAACGTTGGCACCTGTGGCATTGCTGGGTGACGACGGTCCCCTGTTAAAGCAAGTGCACGCAATCTGCCAGCATCCACAGGTTGTTTAGCTGAACTAATGCCCGTGAACGTCATCGGCACTTGTCCCGCCATCACAGCGGCCATTGCTTCGCCCGTTCCTTTAAAAGGCGCATGGCCAATATTGATACCGGCAGCCATTTTAAAAAGCTCGCCCGCAAGGTGGGTAGAGGCTCCATTTCCTCCTGATCCATAAAACAGCTCTCCCGGCTTAGCTTTTGCTAATGCGACGAGCTCTGCTAATGTTTGCGCCGGCACAGCAGGATGAACAACAAGAATAACTGGGCCCTCCGCCAAATGGCTAATTGGAGTGAAGGCCTTTAACGTATCGTAGGGAAGATTGTTACGCAAACCTGGATTCACCAAAATTGAAGAATCCACCATCATCAAGGTGTAGCCATCTGCGGGGGCTTGAGCCACTATTTGAGAACCAATGATGCTTGACGCCCCGGGCTTGTTATCCACAACAATTGACTGACCTAAAATTTCCGACAGCCTGGGTGCAATGACTCGCGCCAAAATGTCCGTTCCACCACCTGGTGCAAATGGAATGACTAACCGAATGGATTTAGTTGGCCAATTTTGAGCGTTAGCCGAAAAACTCAGCAGCGCCATTGTTATAAGTGGCAACACACAACTAAAAAAGTTTCGCAAGCGCATGACAGTCCTCAAAAGTTAGATAGTTTATTGCGCTTGATCAAACCACATTTATTCTTTATTGTCACCTATCCGCTTTTTTTGGCAATAACATTCCATATGTTGGAGAAACAATTAATGATCAACGCAGCAATCATTGGCATGGGCACTTGGGGACAGAATCTAGTAAAGAGTGTGCAGGGCCTGAGTCAGGACATTCAATTTGTTGCCGGATCTACGCGCACGCCTTCTAAAGCCCAAGCGTTTGCGACAAAACACCATATTCGGATGACTGATAGCTATGAAGCAATTTTGGCCGATCCAACCATTGACGCCGTCGTACTCGCGACGCCACACTCGATGCACACCGATCAAATTGTCGCAGCGGCCAACGCTGGCAAACATGTATTTTGCGAAAAACCACTTGGTTTAGATCATGCAAGTACTCAACGAGCAGCCAATGCTGCAGCTAAAAATAATATTGTTTTAGGCGTCGGCTATAACTGGCGCTTTCAACCCGCTCTGCAAGAAATTCGACGCATGCTTGACGACGGACGTCTTGGAAAGCTCATGCACATTGAAGGCAATTTCTGCGGCCCAAGCGCTTACAGATTTCCTCGTGGTCACTGGCGGCATGAAGGCGATGAATCCCCCGCTGGCGGCATGACGGGTCGCGGTGTTCATGTGATTGATGCCATGATGTATCTTGCCGGGCCCATCGATCGCGTGACGGCCCAAAGCTTTCGAATTGCGCAAGACTTCGGATCAGATGACACGACGTCAATGTTGCTTCATTTTGCTGGAGGCACCACAGGCTATCTCGGAACTGTCATCGCGACAGCAGAGACATGGAGAATGCAGATCTTTGGCTCGAATGGCTGGGTTCAAGTCGGCGATATTGAACATCTGCACACCTGGGATCTTACGGTCTGTATGATTGATCGCAACAATGTGACCAATAAACAAAAGCCCGTCACAACAAGTTTTCCGGTTACGAGCACTGAGCGGGCCGAGCTCGAGCACTTTGCTGCTTGTATCAAAAACAAAACTCCCCTCGTGACGCCAGAAGGTGACGCCGTTCTGAATGCTGCTGTACTTGAAGCCATCATCAAGTCGTCTTCGACAAACACCACCATTGCACTTTAATAAATCGTACCGAATCTTCCGACAGGACACTATCATGAAAATGTTAAAGAATATGGTCGATGTTGACGCAAGCATTTCAACGTCATTGAAAAACATTCTTCGCGCAACAGCGATTGGATTGTTTTTGACAGTATCGACACCCGCCATCTCTCAGAACACGTCCTCCGCTAGTGCGGCCTCAGCTTACCCAACCAAACCGATTCGGGTTGTGGTTCCATCACCACCGGGAGGACCACCAGATTTAATTATGCGAATGCTCGCACCAAAATTATCAGCTTCTCTTGGTCAGTCAATCATTGTTGAAAACCGACTTGGTGCTGGTGGTCTGGTTGGAACCGCATATGTCGCGAAACTTCCAGCGGATGGTTATACCTGGTTATTTACAACCGCATCGCACACGAATATTCCTCCCTTTAACGAGAACGTGACCTACGATGTAGTGAAAGATTTCACACACGTGTCCTTAGTCACGCAAAACTTTGGTCAAGTGTTAGTTGTGCCCGCAAACTTTCCTGCCAAGAATCTAAAAGAGTTAGTTGCACTTGCCAAAAAAGACCCTGGCAAACTGACTTATGCGCATGCAGGCCTTGGAACAGCGAGTCACATTCCTGCCGAAGTCATGAAAACCATGACGGGAACAGACATCTTGCCGGTTCCGTATAAAGGGGTTGCAGAAGCGACCAATGACTTAATGGCAGGGCGTGTCGACATGTTCTTCGTAGGCACCCAGATTGCTTTGCAACATGTCAATAGTGGAAAGCTTCGAGCGCTTGCCATCACAGGTACCAAGCGGTGGAAAGGAATGCCCGATGTACCAACCCTTCAGGAAGAAGGGCTCAGTGGTTATAACGTAGTCAATTGGTTTGGACTCTGGATGCCAGCAGGTGTTCCCTCTCCCATCGTAGCGCGTGTGTATGAAAGTATCGGCAAAACATTGGCAGACCCTGACGTCATGAAACAATTTGATACTCTTGGGCTTGAGGGCATTGGCATGAAGCCTGCTGATTTCGCTAATTTTGTTGTAAAAGAAGCAAGCTCAGCCCAGCAAATCGCTCGTAACGTGAATGCGGGTGCAAAGAAATGACTTCACAACAACTAGAACCCTGGCAATGGCCAGAGCCCCAGTGGCGTGCGATTGTTGAGCGCGTTCGCGCAGGACGAACACTTCGACCAAAAGTTTGGCCTAATGGCGCTCGCTGCGCCGTTGCACTTTCCTTTGACTCGGATCACGAGACGAACGAATTGCGAGAAGGGGGAGAGTCGATTGGAAAACTTTCACAAGGTCAATACGGTAATCGCCAAGGCGTCCCTAGGATTGTCAGTATTCTTCAGCGCTATGACATTAAAGCCAGTTTTTATGTACCTGCCGTCACGGCTCTCCTCTACCCAGACGAACAACGTGACTTAGCTGCGCAAGGACACGAAATCGGCATTCACGGGTGGATTCACGAGCGCAACTCTGTTTTGCCCTATGAAGCTGAAAAAGATTTGATGCTACGCAGTGCAGATGTGCTGGAAAAAATTTCTGGTGTTCGACCTGTCGGTATGCGCACACCGTCTTGGGATTTCAGCCCAAACACTTTAGCGCTAACTCGCGATATGGGTTTGATCTATGACTCATCACTCATGGCGGATGTGGATTGCTACGAACTGCTTCTTGATGGCAAAGAAACTGGCGTCGTAGAGTTGCCCGTTGAGTGGATTCGTGATGATGCAGTGTATTTTGGCATGAACCGCTTTTCTGGCCTTCGACCTTATACCCCTCCTTCAGACGTTTTTGATATTTTCAAAAAAGAGTTCGATGCTGCATACGAAGAAGGTGGTTTATTTCAGCTCACCATGCATCCTCATGTGATTGGTTACAGATCTCGCATCTGGATTCTTGAAGAGCTCGTTCGTTATATGCGAAGCCTGCCAGATATTTGGTTCGCTACCCACGCAGACATCGTCCGCTACGTCAAACAACACGGCTAAATCATGCTTGAAAACTTTTCCAGCTCACAAATTACGCGTAAAACTGTTGTCTCAACCAAGGCAGGTGTTGTCGCTGCGCAGCACCGGCGAGCGGCCGAAGTCGGTGCCGCGGTCCTTGATGCAGGCGGTGATGCAGTCGATGCCGCCATCGCGACCTCGTTTGCGATCGGTGTTGTCGAGCCTTGGATGAGTGGCCCTGCCGCGGGCGGCACCATGGTTTTATGGCGCGCCAAAGAAGGCAAGGCATACGTCATTGATTTTGGTTGTCGATCACCGCGCGAACTTAATCCCGGTGATTACCCGCTGAGCGGAGCAGGAAAATCTTCAGATTTATTTCCCTGGCCCGCCGTGGTCGAAGATCGCAACGTCATGGGTGCAACTGCTGTTGCCGTGCCAGGTGCCGTCGCCGGCATGGATCTCGCGCATAGCCATTTTGGGCGTATGCCCTGGAAAGAGCTCGTCACGCCTGCTGCCAAGCTCGCCGACGAAGGCTTATTGGTTGACTGGTACACGACACTCGTCACTGCCGCTAACGCGCGCGTGCTCAGCAAAGACCCTGACACGGCCAAGATGTTTCTTGATGATGGTCACTGGCCAATCGCTGGTGAATGGACCTCCCTCACCGAAAAACACCTCAACCAAAAAGCTTTCGCACAAACACTCATGCAGATCGCCGATGGTGGTGCGAAGGCTTTTTACAAAGGCGACATCGCAACACAACTTGCAAAAGATGTGCGGGCTAAAGGCGGGTGTCTGAGTGTGCAGGACTTGCACGACTATCAAGCATCGATCGTCGAACCACTCACGATCAACTATCGCGGCGGTCGGGTGTATGCAACGCCTGGCCTGACAGGTGGTCCGACATTTGGTAAAGCGTTGGAAATCCTCGCGCGTGAGTTATCGCCGGCAAAAGGCAAGCCCGATTCGGCAACCTACGCCGGCTTTGCTCGCTCACTCGATGCTGCGTTCAAATTACGCTTTGAAAACATGGGTGACCACGAATCACCCAAAGCGCCCGGCTCGACAACCCACTTTAGCGTGGTCGATCGTGAGGGCAACATGTGTGCCGTGACACAAACCTTACTATCTATTTTCGGCTCGAGGGTTGTATCACCCTCCACAGGGATGTTGCTCAATAACGGCATCATGTGGTTTGACCCCGAACCCGGCAAACCCAATTCCCTCGGCCCGAACAAGCGTTGCTTGGCAAACTACTCTCCTGTCATTGGCGAGGATGCTCAAGGTCGCCGTTTTGCCATAGGTGCGTCAGGGGGTCGGAAAATTCTTGGTGCAGTGATGCAATTAAGCTCGTTTATGATGGATCATGGTCTCGACCTTGAGGAGGCTTTCCACACCCCGCGTATCGATGTCAGTGGCAGCGGCAAAATCACCGCCGATCAAACACTCTCCGCCGACGTGATCGCCGCACTCGAAAAAGAAATGCCTGTGATTCAAACACGTCGTAACATTTATCCTTATTCCTTTGCTTGCCCGGCAGGCGTCATGCGCATTGGCGACATGAATATGGGTTGTACTGAAATCATGTCGCCTTATGGTGATGCGATTGCTGGCGGCTAAACATGTATTTACCCAAACACTTTGAACAACAAGATCTCGAGTCTTTAACGTCTTTACTCAAGGCTTATCCACTCGGCGCACTTGTGACGCAACACGAAGGCGCACTCGAAGCCAACCACATTCCATTTTTAATTGAAGGCCCACTTGCCGCAGGCGGCAAACTCATCGGCCATGTCGCCAAAGGAAACCCCGTTTGGAAGCACAATGTCACCACGCAGGAGACCTTGGTGATTTTTCAGGGGCCTGAGTCCTACATCACCCCGAACTGGTATCCATCCAAGCAAGTCCATCATCAGGTCGTGCCCACTTACAACTACGCCGTTGTGCATGTTTATGGCCAACTCTCCATCACGCACGACGAGGCGGTCAAGCGAAGAATCGTCGGAGACCTCACTGCCTCGATGGAAAAAATGCGCAATAGCTCTTGGCAGATCTCTGATGCACCCGCGGAGTACATTGAAAAAATGCTTAATGCGATCGTCGGTATTGAGCTTACGATCACGCGCATTCAGGCCAAATGGAAAGTGAGCCAAAATCGGGATGCTGCGGATCGCGAGGGCGTGGCGCGCGGTTTAAGCGGAGCAGGTTCAACAGAAAGAGACCACCGTATGCGTGGAGTCGTCCTGAGGGGAAAAGGAATTGGCTTGGACTCATAAGTCCCGCCTCGTGGAGGGGGTTTAGCGACCAAGCTGTTTCGTGCAATCTACCGTCGCATGAATTAACAGTTTATTGTCGTTATTTTTTTCAGGAAATTCTGTCGAGACCACGCGACAACCCGTCACTTTTTCGATCGCCTCAATTTGTCGGGCTTTTTGCTTGTCATCGTCAGTACCGGAAAGGCTCTCTTGTTTACCGCCAAAGGCCTCCCACTTGTCTTGTCCCAAAGAAATAATGCTGATCGCCTGTTTGTCTAAGACGACAATCTGACGGGTTGGATCACGATGGTAGTACACCGCACTCCTCTGACAACCAGCGAGCGTCCCAACAACAACCACGAGGGCGACAAAGGGCCACATTTTCATCTATATTCTCTGGTATCGACACAAATAAACTGCTTTGATATCAAGCATAACGCTATTTTTAATCGAAAACTTTAGAGGCACAGTTCATGTCAAAAGAAGGCGTACTTCAAATTCCCTCACTCAAAGGCAAGGTCTCAGATGCCGAATGGCAAACCCGGGTTGATCTGGCCGCCTGTTATCGACTAGTCGAAATGTACGGCATGGCGGATATGATCGCCAACCACATCTCCGCGCGCGTTCCTGGCGAAGAAGGCACCTACCTCATCAATGCCTACGGCTTGATGTATGAGGAAATCACCGCCTCTAGCCTTTTAAAAGTTGATCATCACGGCAACATTCTCACCCAACCCGATTTCGGTGAACTCAATTACGGCATCAACAAGGCAGGTGCTGTGATTCATAGCGCCGTGCACCACGCACGTCCTGAGGTGGGTTGTGTCATCCACACCCACAGTTGGGCCTCGATGGCCGTCTCTTCCCTTGAATGCGGACTTTTGCCCTTGACGCAGACCGCGATGCGTTTTCTTAAAATTAGTTATCACGACTATCAGGGTGTCGTGCTCGATGAGGCCGAACAAGAGTCTTTATGCAACGACCTGGGCAATAGCGAAGCCATGATTTTGCGTAACCACGGCGCCTTGACAGTCGGACGTACGATAGGCGAAGCGTTTAACTGGATGCACCGCCTCGAGCTTTCCTGTCGAGCCCAAATCGGTGCGATGTCCTGCAACTCCCCCATGTCTAAGGTCTCCCAAAAAGTACTGGATGAAACGTGGAACAACTATCAGCCTGGTACGCGTCGTCCCTATGGCGTGATGGAATGGCCCGCCTTGCTGCGCAAGCTTGATCGCACCGACACCTCCTATCGCAACTAAACAAGGTCATCACCGTGTCCATTAAAAAGCTCAGTCATCCTCCGCGTATTCTTCTCTCAGACAAAACCGCTGAGGAGCTTGCCCCTAAACTCACCGCGATTTTAGGCGCCGGAGGTTACGTTCGCGTGTCCGCCCAACAAATGCACGAAGGCACGGCGGACGCCGATTTTTGTTTTGTCTCGCGCGACATCACGTCATCCTCCACCAAACATAAAATTATTCCTTCGACACAATATGTCTACGATGCACTGATGGGCTCTAAAGCCCTCAAGTGGGTACATATTCACTCGGCCGGTGTAGACCGACAAATTTTTCTAGATTTGATGGCTAAAGGCATCACCGTGACGAGCTCCTCCGGGGCGAGTGCGGGTATCGTCGCACAGACAGCGCTCACTGGTCTGATGTCACTCGCACGCCGCTTTCCTCAGCTTGCCGCCGCACAACGTGCGCATGTCTGGGAGCCTTTTTTTAAAGTTGGATTACCCCCAGAGCTCGAAGGCCAAACTGCCACCATCGTGGGCTGGGGGCCGATTGGTCAAAAACTAGCAGCGTGGCTCAAGGCAATTGGCCTAAACATTATCGTTGTGCGCCAGTTTGCTTCGTCGACGATCCCAGACACACGCGTCGTGTCGTTTGATCAGTTCAACAGCATTCTTCCAGAAACTGACTGGTTGGTCTTAGCCTGTCCATTGACCGCTCAAACAACCAATCTCGTGAGTGCCAAAGCACTCGGCCTGATGAAACACTCTGCGCACATTGTCAACATCTCGCGTGGTGCTGTCATCGACGAACCTGCAATGATTGATGCGCTTAAAAATGACCGCCTGGCCGGTGCTTACTTGGACGTATTTGCTCAAGAGCCCTTACCAACCGACTCTCCGCTGTGGGATATGCCCAACGTCATCGCAACCCCGCATACCGCAGGTTTTTCAGATGCGATTCTTCAGCGGATGGCTGAAAAATTTCTTGAAAATATTGGGCACTATGCGAAAGGTGAGCCCTTTATCAACGTGGCACGCTTAAGTTAGCCCTTCACAAAGCTTAGAACTTTTCACTCTTCACGTTTTTCATCGTATCTTGCATTCGCTTCATATTTAAACGGGGTAAAGAAAACTCAACAATCAAAAAGGCTTCACCGTCACTCTCTATCGCCTTCATTTCTACTGTGCGCGCATGCTCAGGGGCATTTGCCTCAGCCCCAGCAGCTGTCTGCGCTTTCCTGAGAGCCTGCGGCGTTTCTTCAATAAAGATGTAAGAAAGTTGTCCGCCTCTTAAATGAAGAGTTTCATACTCTGTGATTTTCGCCGCAAACGCTTTACGATCTGGAACTTTTTTTTCTAACGCAATGAGATCCAACGCGTCCATTTTACTGCGCATCATCACTAAACTAAAGTTCTTACTTAAGGCGCCAAAAACTTTAGCGTAAATTTTTTCATCGAATTCCGAAATGAGTAATACGGATGCGAGCTTCTTATCATTAAATCGCAAAGCCAGCGCAAGCTTTTCTTCAAGAAAGTCTATCTCATCCAAGCATCGCGCCACTCCTCCGAAATCTTCGCTGCAATCCAAATACCCGGCAACGTCAGTAAAGTCTGATACAAGCATATCAAAAAGATATTCTTTGAAAAGCACAGGGGGGGTGCCACTTGCCAGCGTCTGGGCACTTACGATTCCGCTATAAAAAATGAATAATGCGAATAGGATTTTCATTTAAACGCACCTAGGCCAACGTAAAATTTCGATCGCGCAATCATACAATCAACCATCGTATAGCCACTTAGCGTACAATACTGCCACGGCACAACGTTCCAGTCCTCGTGCCTCGCTAAGCCCCAACTCTGTGGGCGCTCGCCTCCAAGGCGTTTTTACTCCCTGTTCGTCTGCCCCGATTGGAGTCCACATTGAATTGCGGACCGGCATGACGATGGAGCTGTTCTCTTGTCTACTACGATTACCTTCGCTGACCTCGGGTTGGCCGATCCTCTTATGCGTGCGATTGCCGATGCCGGCTATACAGTACCCACCCCTATCCAGGCACAAGCCATTCCCCGCGTTCTCGCGGGCGGAGATTTGCTGGCTGCCGCACAAACCGGTACGGGTAAAACCGCTGGCTTCACTTTACCCATTCTGCATATGCTGCTTGCCAAGCCCCTAGAGCTACGCAAGCCCGGTCGCCCACGTGTCCTGATTCTCACGCCGACCCGCGAATTGACCGCGCAGGTCGAAGAGTCCGTCAAAACCTATGGTATCCATACCAAAATCTCCTCTATGGTGATTTTTGGTGGTGTCAATATCAATCCTCAGACCTCCGCGCTGCGCAAGCCTATCGACATCCTTGTGGCCACGCCAGGTCGTCTGCTGGATCATTGCCAGCAGCGCAACGTTGACTTGTCCGGTGTCGAGATTCTCGTTCTGGACGAGGCCGATCGCATGCTCGATATGGGCTTTATTCGCGATATTCGCAAAATCCTTGCACTGCTTCCGCGTCAACGTCAAAACCTCCTGTTTTCGGCCACATTCTCGGACGAAATCCGTGAGCTCTCAAAAGGCGTTCTAAACAATGCCTCCGAGGTTTCAGTCGCGGCACGTAATACGACCGCCGAGCGCGTCGAACAAACCGTACACATGGTGGATCAAGCCCACAAGCGCGATATCCTGAGCCACATTATCCGCGAGAGTGGCTGGCATCAGGTTCTGGTCTTTACACGCACCAAGCACGGCGCGAACCGCCTGGCTGAAAAGCTTGTCAAAGACGGCTTGTCCGCATCGGCCATTCATGGCAACAAAAGCCAGGCTGCGCGCACCAGAGCTTTGGATGATTTCAAAAAGGGCAAAGTCGCCGTTCTTGTCGCAACAGACATCGCGGCTCGCGGCCTAGATATCGACCAGCTGCCTCAAGTCGTGAACTTCGAGCTACCCAACGTGCCCGAAGACTACGTGCATCGCATCGGTCGTACCGGTCGTGCAGGTGCCGCAGGCTCAGCAGTTTCTTTGGTGGACTCAAGCGAGATCAAGTACCTCAAAGCCATCGAACGCATTATTAAAAAGCAGATTCCCCAGGTTCCAGCCCCGACAGGCTGGACTGCATCGCCTGCCTCCTCTCATGGTACCGACGATGATGCGCGCGCCGAGGGTCGCCGCGACGGTCCGCGTCGCCCCCCACAGCGCTCCTCACGCCCCGCGAGTTCGACAGGCTCTGGCGGACCACGTCCAGCTCGCCCTAGCCAAGGCGCCGGACAGGCTCCCCGTCGAGAAGGACCGGGCAGCGGCCGTAGCGCGCCTACAGGTCACGCCCCCGCTCGCACAGGCGCTGGTGGTCCGGTTCGCAGCGGCTCAGGTCCAAACGGACCTAGCCCGGTCAACCGCCCCCGTCGCCCTGCGCTCTTTAACAAGTAATTTGCCCGAATACAGGTTGGTCCGTCCAGCCTGTAAAATTCGCCACCATGAGTATTCAAGCTGAAGTTGCGCGACGCAGAACGTTCGCCATTATTTCCCACCCTGACGCCGGTAAAACGACACTTACCGAAAAGCTATTGCTTTTCGCGGGTGCGATTCAAATCGCCGGTAGCGTCAAGGCTCGCAAGGCTTCGCGCCATGCCTCCTCGGACTGGATGGAAATCGAAAAACAACGTGGTATTTCTGTTGCCTCCTCCGTGATGCAAATGGAATACCGCGATTGCGTCATTAATTTGCTCGACACCCCGGGACACCAGGACTTCTCCGAAGACACCTATCGGGTGCTCACCGCCGTCGACGCCGCGCTGATGGTGATCGATGCCGCAAACGGTGTCGAACCACAAACGATACGTTTGCTACAGGTCTGTCGAGCACGCAATACCCCTATCATCACCTTTATCAACAAGATGGATCGAGAGGTTCGCGATCCGCTAGAGCTGTTGTCCGAGATCGAACAGCACATCGGCATGGATGCCGTCCCCTTCTCTTGGCCTGTTGGTATGGGCAAAGCCTTCGGCGGCGTATTCGATATTCAGCGCGACCGGATGCGACTTTTCCGGCCCGGCCAAGAGCGTCGCAATGACAGCGCCGATGACTTTATTGACGGACTCAACAATCCTGAAATTGCCAAGCGCTTTGGCTCCGCGTTTGAGCAGGCTAAAAGCGAAATCGAGCTCATCCAAGCCGCCGCACCTGCTTTTGATCATGCCGCTTTTTTAGCGGGCAAACAAACCCCCGTCTTTTTCGGCTCCGCCATCAATAATTTTGGCGTTCAAGAAGTCTTGGATGCCTTAGTTGATCAGGCCCCCCCTCCCGGCTCACGTCAAGCACTTGAGCGTGTTGTACACCCCGAAGAGCCCAAATTCACAGGCGTCGTGTTCAAAGTTCAAGCAAACATGGATCCCGCGCATCGCGACCGTGTTGCTTTTGTTCGCGTGAGTTCGGGTAAATTTGAGCGCGGTATGCGCCTTAAGGTCTCCCGAAATGGCAAAGAGATCCGTCCCAATAACGTAGTTTCTTTTCTGTCACAACGCCGCGAACTTGTCGATGAAGCCTATGCAGGTGATGTCATTGGTATCCCCAACCACGGGATTCTCCACTTAGGTGACGTCTTGACCGAAGGCGAGGCTTTACATTTCACAGGTCTACCGTTTTTTGCTCCAGAACTTTTCCAGGCCGTAGAAACTAAAGACCCTCTTCGCATCAAACAACTGCGGACTGGACTGCTGCAGCTTGGCGAAGAAGGTGCTATTCAGGTCTTTAAACCTATTGCCGCAGGTGGGGCGATGCTACTTGGTGCAGTCGGTCAACTCCAATTCGAGGTCGTGGCTCACCGACTCCAGGCCGAATATGGTGCCGAGGCTCGTCTGATGCCCTCTCGTTACAACATGGCTCGCTGGATTACCGCCGAGGACCCCAAAGAACTTCGCAAATTCATCGATGCGAACGCCTCCCATATCGCCTATGATGTAGTCGAAGCACCGGCGTTCCTTGTCTCGTCGACGGCGCAACTTCGGGTAGCCGAAGAGCGCCATCCAGCGATTCGTTTTCATGCAATGCGTGAGCACGGTGGCCAAGTGTTCTCTGACAAAGTCTGACTCCACGCAACCCATAGATCCTTATGTCCTGGCGCGCTATCATCTTCTTCCTGTTGCTTGCTCTTGTCGCCTCTTGGCAAGGCGGTCGACAACTTGGCCTATGGCTCGTCGAACAGGCGCCTGATTCGATCGCTTCGTCTACCACCGGGACACAGGCTCGAGGTCAAGTCCTCGATGCTGAAGGCAAGCCCGTAGCGCCCCAACCTCCTCAGCCTCGGATAGACGGCACGCTCGGTGTACCTCGAGAAATGGCGCCGGTCGAATGGACCATCGAAGCCGTGATTGCCTCGCGTGAAGATGCAAACTCTTACAAAAAAGAGGGCGATGAAGACGAAGACGAGGGTGACGAATCAGAAAAAGACAATGATGAGCGCCGCGATCGCGACAGAGATCCCGACGGTGTTCGTACTGTCGATGTCCGTGCGCCCACCTCAGGCGCGTCTTCGACTCGCCCTGTGACAACACCTGCACCACCTAATAACTGGCGAGATGCCCTTAAAAAAGAACTTACACAATGCAACAGTGTGGGATTTTTCAGGCGTCCTGGTTGCATCGACGCGGCACAAACAAAATACTGTGGGCCCAACAAAGCCTGGGGCAAGGTCGCGGAGTGCCCGGATCGGGGCACGACCAACATGACGGGCGGCTAGCCTAGCCCGCCCCCGCCTGGGATTTACGCAGTGGCGCCGTCGGTATTCTCATCTGTTCGCGATATTTTGCTACCGTTCGCCGTGCAATCGTAATGCCATCCTTATCCAATAAGGTCGCCAGCTGGCTATCAGATAAGGGCCGCGTTCGGTCTTCTTGTCGGATCAGCGCCTGAATCCGCGTCTGAACGGCCGTCGAAGACGTCGCCTCCCCACCCTCGGTGAACAACCCCGTGCTGAAAAATCGCTTTAACTCCAACGTTCCGAAGGGCGTCACCATATATTTTTGCGTTGTCGCGCGAGAGATAGTTGATTCATGCATACCAAGTTCTAGCGCCACATCCTTGAGCGTGAGAGGCCTAACCGCCTCCCAGCCTTTAGTAAAAAAACCTTGTTGATGCGCCACGATAACTTGAGAGACTCGCAAAATTGTCTCAAACCGTTGCGCAACATTACGTATCATCCAGCGCGCTTCTTGTAACTGCCCATGCAAAGCACTATTTGCTCCGCCACGCGGACTCCCCAGCGCCTCGGCATACAAGGCGTTCACGCGCAATTTTGGCATCACAGCGTCGTTGAGCTGAACCTCCCAGCCCTTACGTGTTTTACGAACAATCACATCCGGCACTGCAAAGTCAGCAGCAGGCTTATTCCATGGACTCCCGGGACGTGGATTCAGTCGCACGATCAACGCGTGTGCGCGTCGCAATTGATCCGCCTCGCAATGCATCGCCTCCCTAAGTTTGGTCATATTGCCCGTTGCCAAAATATGGAGATGGTGCTGACACAGACGACGCGCCAGCGCCAAAAGCTCCGTATCCAAAACCTCTGGCAGGCGCTCAGGGTCGGCAAATTGCAATTGCAAATCCAGACATTCGGCCAAGTCTCTCGCACCGATGCCGGGCGGGTCAAAAGACTGCAAAAACTTGAGCGCCATTCGAAAATCATCCACCTCCAAGCCCAACTCTGGATTCATCCACGCGACAATCTCCTCAAGCGGAGAAGCTAGAAAACCATCATCATTGAGCTCTTCAATGAGCAAACCTACGATCGCTGCATCCCTCTCACTCAATCGTGTTGTCCCTAACTGGCCGAGCAAATACTCCCGTAAGTTACTCTCACGGGCGGCCTCCGGGCGCTCAGTCAACTCGTCATCCCTCGAATGACGCGCCTCCGTTGAAAACTCGAGACGGTCCCGCACCAGAGGGGCATCCTCCTCTGAAACAGAACCTGTTTGTGTCTCAAAATCCCCTTGAAGCTCCCCAGGAGGCGGCTCAGCGCCTTCGAAAACCTCGCCTACCCCTACGGTAGAGCCCAAGGCTCCTGGGTCCTGCAAGCCCTCTCCTTCCTGTTCCAGCAAGGGGTTTTCCGCAAGCGCCTTCGCCACCTCAGCCTCTAGGTCGAGGGTCGACAGCTGCAAGAGTCGGATGGACTGTTGCAGGGCCGGGGTCAGTGTCAGGCTCTGACCAAGACGAAGTTCGAGAAAATTACGAGTCATAGGTACAATATTTTGCATGATGAACACACCAAACACCGCAAATATCCGAAAAGATGTCTATCTTCTGGGCAATACGTTGTTGCGCCTGGGACTTCCACGGCTGATTATTCGCCTGGTTGTGACGCTTAGTGTGCTGACCCTACTCCTTTATTTCGTTCAAGGCATTCTTGCACGGGGCAAAGGTTGGCTTGAATTTGGCCTTCGTATTTCTGGGCTCAACGAAATACTTGGCAAAACCGTGATCGATTTTGTCATGCTATACCAACACTTCTTTTGGTGGCTCATTGCGGCATTGTTGGCGCTCTTTGTCATCAGTGCACTGATGAGCTGGTTGCGCGGTAGCGTCAAACGCGGTCGTGCGGCCTTGGTTCCTTTGAGCGAGGTCCGCAAACTCTGCGCGGGCCTCAGTCCCGAAGCCCTCGATGTGCTCGATTGGGTCTGGCGCGACAAGTCCACACCCATTACCGTGGGTAATCTCCAAACTTCTCTTACCCAACTCCGAACAGGACGGCCCCGCAAACTCGACTTGGCGCGTGCGCAAAAGCTTGAGCTAGAGCTAGCACTTACCCCAAAAGAGTCCCCAGCGCCTACTCCTTCTGAGACAACACCCCTGGATCGCAGTGGTCACCGCGAGCCAACTTTACTCGCCTGACCCGAAGCGAGCTGTTGCTTAAAAGTGGATATACACGCCCTCCAAGATGCTTGAGGCTTGCATTTAACTTGTATTTATGTTCATCTTACGGATATGCATGCACACATTTCAGGCTTTGCCTGTCCTCGTTTAAGCGACATCGCCTCACAGGGCGATGGTTTGGTCGTGCGCGCACTCCCACACAGCCTACTGCCGCTACTACTAACGATCGGTTGCCGGACCTAGCGTCCCGTGGCAGTCCGGCAGCCCTTGGCCACTCGCATTACCCCAACAAACTCCCTGTACTAAGTCCGGCACAAACGGACGCTGATCAAAAGCCAGCAACAGATTATTGCGATGCTCCCTACAAATAGCATCAGTAAAACAGACTTGAGGTTAAACATGCTTTCTAATCCCGCCACAAAATACATTCCGTTCAAGCCCTTCGAACGCGATTTTGCTGAACGCACCTGGCCCACCAAGCGGATTACCCATCCGCCGATCTGGATGAGCACGGACCTGCGCGATGGCAATCAGTCACTGATCGAGCCCATGAGCGTCGAGCGCAAACTGCGTTTTTTCGACATGCTCATCAAAATTGGTTTCAAAGAAATCGAAGTGGGATTCCCCTCCGCATCACAAACCGATTTTGACTTTGTACGTAAACTTGTCGATGACAATCTCATCCCAGATGACGTCACAATCATCGCCTTGACACAAGCTCGCCCCGAACTCATCGAACGCACGGTTGAGGCAGCTGCGGGTGCCAAGCGTGCCATGATCCACTTGTATAACGCTTGCGCACCCGGTTTTCGCCGCATCGTCTTCAATATGAATCGTGAAGAAGTCAAGCAAGTCGCGGTCGAAGGCACCCAATGCGTCATGGCCTGCATGGCCAAATACCCGCAAACCGAATGGTTGTACGAATACTCCCCTGAGGTCTTTAGCACCACCGAACCCGACTTCGCGCTCGAGGTCTGCAATGCCGTCACCGACACGTGGAAACCCACACCTCAGCGCAAAATCATTTACAACTTGCCCGCAACCATCGAAGCGACCACACCCAATATGTATGCCGATCAAATCGAATACATGCATAACAACCTCAACAAGCGCGATAGCATCATCATCAGTTTGCATCCGCATAATGATCGCGGCACCGCCGTGGCTGCCGCCGAACTCGGCTTAATGGCCGGTGCGGATCGCGTCGAAGGGTGCTTGTTTGGTAACGGCGAACGCACCGGGAACGTTGATCTCGTGACCCTGGCCTTGAACCTCTACACCCAAGGCATCCATCCTGGCTTGGATTTTTCAGACATCGACGAAGTGCGTCGCTGCGTTGAGTTTTGCAATCAATTGCCCGTACATCCTCGTCATCCCTATGCGGGCGACCTTGTATTTACAGCCTTCTCAGGCTCGCATCAGGATGCAATCAAAAAAGGGTTCGCCGTTCAAAAGGCCGATGCGATTTGGGAAGTCCCTTATTTACCGATCGACCCTGCCGACCTCGGCCGCAGCTACGATGCGGTGATTCGCGTGAACAGCCAATCCGGCAAAGGTGGCGTGTCCTACTTGCTTGAACAAGAGCATGGCTTGGCTCTGCCACGTCGCTTACAAATCGAATTCAGCCGCGCGATTCAACGCGTGACGGACCAGACGGGTCGCGAAGTCACTGCCACCGATGTTTACAGCATTTTCAACAGTGAGTACTTGGCTCAAACCGAACCATGGAAGCTGATCAAGCATCGCATCACGGGCGACCCAAGCGCTGCCGAAGGCAAACTCTTCACGATTGAGGCGGAGTTTGATGTCGGCGGAGTGCGACGCACCTTGACCGGCTCAGGCGATGGTGCGATCTCTGCGTTTGTCGACTGTCTCGGTATTCCCGTGCGTATTATGGATTATCACGAACATGCCATCGGCATGGGTACAGACACCCGTGCGGCCTGTTACGTCGAAGCACGTATCGAAGAAGGTGCGACAGGCTTCGGTGTGGGCATCGACCGTGATATCGTCACCGCATCCTTCAAGGCTGTTCTGAGTGCATTGAATCGGCACATCAACGCCACCTAAGCACGCTGTTCTGCTTGCCCACGAGCGCCTTCTTTCGGGCGCTCGTTTTCTTTTTGGAGTGCGACAATTTCTTCAGGCTCAAACCCTGCTGCCAAGCGAGCTTCAATATTAAATGGACCCTTCAGTACAGGAGCCCGATATTGAGCCGCCAGTTCCGCATACGTTTGTACGGGCTCAAGGCCGCGCGAAGCACACAACCAGCGATACCAATAATTACCGATCGCCACGTGCCCAATTTCATCGCGCAAAATAATATCGATAATGCTCGCTCCCTTGGGATCCCCCCCGCTCGCGAGCTTGTGGCGAACCGCTGGCGACGCATCCAATCCTCTTGCCTCCAAGGTCCGAGGTACAAGCGCCAACCGCGCCAGCACATCGTCTTGCGTTCGCTGCGCCATCTCCCAAAGTCCGTCATGTGCCGGAAAATCGCCATAGCGATGTCCCAAGGTATTTAAGTGCGACTCCAGCATTTGAAAGTGCTCAGACTCCTCGACTGCGACACCCCACCATTGCCGATAAAAAGTCTCGGGCATATTGGGAAATCGCCACACCACATCCAGCGCTAAATTAATCGCATTAAATTCAATGTGCGCTAAAGCATGTAGCAAAATCGCGCGGCCTTCACGTGTATGGACGCTGCGCAAACGCAAACCCGCAGGTGGGACTAGGTTCACGTATGGTCGGCCTGGAATAGGATCATGCGCCTGCAAAATACGTGCTGTATCAATCGGGACATCTGTCCCAACTTGATCCAACAGGGCGGCCTTATCGGCCCACGTTGTTTGCCCTAGCGCCCGTAGCGCAAGTTCCCGTAGCTCAGTCACGTTTCACTTAACCATTTTGTAACTCAATTGGTAATATTGCAATTATGTCTGATCTTCTCAATTCTACGCACACCACACCGCCTGCTCGCATCCCCGCTGCAGCACTTTTTCCTGGCTTGCTGGGCTTATTGCCTTTCTGGGGACTGGCCCTCTCGACGGAGCTCTCAAGCGGTCTTGACCCCTTACTCGCCTTAATGGCACTGATTATGTACGGTTCGGTGATTCTTAGCTTTGTAGGTGCGCTTTGGTGGGGGATGGCTGTCCATGCCGCACCGTCGATACTTCGATCTGCGATGTTTGTCTGGAGTGTTGTCCCTGCCCTGATTGGCTGGGCCGCCATTATGACCGAGCCCAGCCTCGGCTTACGCATGCTGATTGGCGGCTTGGCGCTTCAGTGGATTCTGGATGGACTATTAATGCGCAATATGCCCAAGCTCATCCCGCTCTGGGTATTCAGACTTCGCACCATACTCACACTAGGGGCGACGAGTGCGCTCGGCTTCGCTTGGTGGCAGCTAGCCTAGTCACCACTCCATCATCAGGATAAGCCTCGTGACTTACGCCGTGTGTGTCACAACTTTCTTTTTGCGGCTTTTTTTCTCTGGCACCGCCAGCATGGTGAAACGGCAAGCGGCTGCGCCACACCTACACGCATACTGTGCCTTAAGCTTTTTAGTGAGCTTTTCATCATCAATCACCAGACCGTAGTCGTAGTTGAGTTCCTCGCCGCGCTGGATATCCCGCTTGGCAACGATATGAACGCGCTTGCCACCCTTACCCTCAGTGCTCTCGCAATTAGGCTCACATGAATGATTGATCCAGCGCGCCTCATTACCCTCGTCATTCCCGTCAATCACTTTGCCGGAGCTCAATGAAAAAAAGAACGTATGAAAGGGATCATCAGGATTTGTTGGGTGGCGGCGATCCGCTTCTTTGGCACTGATTGTCTTGCCACCGTACTCGATAATTCGTGTACCTTCGGGAATATTGCGCGCAGCGAACACACCGTTGCCGTGCACCTTGGAACGCCTGACGATATGCCAGGTCTTTTCTGTTGTTGTCATGAATCGAGCGTCAAAAAATCAGGTGCGTTTAACACCAAAACAATGCTGTGCTTCGGGAAATTTACCGCCCCGCACCTCATCCGCATATTGCTGAACAGCGTTTCGCATGATCGTATCCAAATCCGCATAACGCTTGACGAACTTAGGCACGCGATTACCACTCAGCCCGAGCATATCATCGGTGACCAAAATCTGTCCGTCGCAAGATGGCGACGCGCCAATCCCAATCGTAGGGATGGCTACTTTTGACGTGATCTCAGCACCAAGCGCCTCAGCGACACCTTCAAGGACCACACCAAAAGCACCTGCTTTTTCCAGAGCGAGGGCATCTGCCAAAATCCGCGCGGCTGAATCAGGTGTTTTTCCCTGAGACAAATAACCACCCATCGTATTGACATACTGTGGCATCAGACCAACGTGCGCCAGAACAGGAATGCCTCGACTCACCAAATACTCCACCGTCTCAGCCATCACCTCGCCACCCTCTAGCTTGACTGCGTCGGCACCCTGACTCAACAAGTATCCTGCGCTGCGAAATGCCTGAGCTAAAGACTCTTGATAACTACCAAAAGGCAAGTCAGCCACAATACACGCGCGTTTAGTGCCCCGCACAACCGCCGCCGTGTGATGACCAATCTGTTCGAGCGAAATCGACAGGGTATTGGGTAAGCCGTACGCCACCATCGCCGTCGAATCACCAATCAAAATAAAGTCGACATAATCATCGATCACTCTTGCCGTCGGCACACTATATGCGGTCAACGCGACAATTTTGCGTTGACCTTTGCAAGCCAACAATTGCGGAACTGTCATCCGTTTTACTTCTGCCTGCGCGTTCATCTTGATTCCCTATTCATTCATCGAGGGCAACTACCGTCGCTGCCTTCTTAGTCGCTTTCTTTGCAACTTTTTTGACCGATTTCTTAACCGCTTTCTTAACCGCTTTTTTTACAGCAGTTTTTGTTGCTGTCGTTTTTGTTGCTTTTTTAACCGCTTTTTTCACGGCCGTTTTAGCGGCTGTTTTAGATGCAGTTTTTGCGGTTTTCGCCGTTGTTTTTGATGGTGTTTTGCGGCCCGGTTTTTCAGGACGGACTTCAAACTCAAAGCTCACCTTTCCGCTTTCGTCTCGCGCGAGATACGCCTTAAATTTGCGATTTGTCCGACTTGAAACAAATCCTTCTAGCAGATCTGTTTTGCCTGTCGTCAACAACTTGGACATTTGCTCCGCACTAATCTCTTGTTGCAAAATCACCTTGCCCGAGCGGAAGTCACAGTGACGTTCAGGACCCACAGACTTTTCGCAGATATAGCTCATGCCATGTTCAAACACCTGCGCTGAGCACTTTGGACATGCGCCCAACGGTGTATGCTCGGAAAAATCAACCGGTTCCTTTGACTCCTCATCACGTTGACCAAAATCAAACTCTAATTTTGAATCAGGATCTAGCTTCAAAATCGCCGCAAACGGTCGGCCCATTTTACTGATAAAACCCTGCATGGGACCGATACGCTTGTCCGTAATCAGCGTTTCGACTTCGGTTGGCTCAAACGTTCGTCCACCCGGATGTTTACCGATTGAAAAGTCACAACTCGTACATGCGTAACGACGATAGTTTTCTTTAACGACAGCACCACACTTCGGGCATGGTGAAGATAGCGTGACATAGTCGCCCGGAACAGTATCGCGATCGTACTCTTTCGCGCGCTTGACGATGACCTGTGTCATCTGCGCAATTTCACGCATAAACGCGTCACGCTCAAGCTCGCCTTGTTCGATCTGCTGGAGTTTGTGCTCCCACTCTCCGGTCAACTCCGGCGACGTCAGTTCCTTAACATCGAGCCCGTTAAGTAGCGTCATCAGCTGACGCGCTTTCGCGGTGGGAACCAAATCACGACCTTCACGCCGCAGATATGTTTCGTTTAATAAACCTTCAATGATTGAGGCGCGCGTCGCAGGCGTCCCAAGACCCCGCGCTGCCATCGCTTGGGCAAAGTCGTCATCATCGACAAGCTTACCGGCATTCTCCATCGCGGACAGCAGCGTACCTTCGTTGTAACGCGCAGGTGGTTTCGTGACCAATGCAATCGCATCTACATCTTCGGTACGAACGGACTCTCCTTCAACGACCGCAACCAGCGTGGCGTCTTCTTCTTGAACCTCGCGGCCATAGACCGCCAGCCAACCTGGTGAAACAAGCACTTTACCTTCAGTTTTAAACTGATGCGCCTGTACCGTCGTGGTCCGTGTTGTCATGCGATATTCTGCTGAAGGAAAGAATATCGCCAAGAAGCGCTTGACCACCAAGTCGTATAACTTCGCCTCAGGCTCACTCAGTTCTTTAGGGATTTGCATTGTCGGAATAATCGCAAAGTGATCCGACACTTTCTTGTTATCAAAAATCCGTTTATTGGGTTTGACCCAGCCATTTTTGCCAATCGTTTTAGCGTGCGGTGCCAAGTGACGCGCGACACCCGCGCCCTCGGCAATGCCTTCAATCGTGGCGCGTACCGTATTGATATAGTCTTCTGGCAAATGCTTAGAGTCCGTTCTTGGGTAGGTCAGCGCCTTATGGCGTTCATACAGACTCTGAGCCAATGAAAGCGTAGCTTTAGCAGAAAAGCCGAACCGTCCGTTCGCCTCTCTCTGCAAGGACGTTAAATCAAACAGCGCAGGTGCCGCCTCGGTTTTGGGTTTGGCAACCTCTGTCACCACGCCTGGCTGCGCGCGGCATGCCGCCACCACACTCTTAGCAGCTGCCTCAACCCAAAGTCTCGACTCATGCTTGGAAGGGTCTTCGGCATCTTTCTTAAAGTGAGGGTCA
>Ga0247843_1000858_pt1 | contig 67727 bp, 54 predicted proteins | sample LaCruzMarch2017__FD_192420 | JGI IMG/M metagenome (GOLD analysis project Ga0247843, IMG submission 192420) | Freshwater microbial communities from meromictic Lake La Cruz, Castile-La Mancha, Spain - LaCruzMarch2017_8m | ecosystem: Environmental > Aquatic > Freshwater > Lake | place: Spain...
TATTTTCTGACACGAGAGCTGTTGCAATAAAAGCACTTTTTTTATTCATGACCTTTCAATTGCCTCAAAACTAAGCATAGCAAAGCATTCAGCGGTTTTTAGCATTAAAAATGTCCATTAAGCCTAGTTTTACTTTAAGGTGTAGGAATGGGAATGCTAGGGCTTTAGTGAAATGAGGGCGCAGAACGATTGAGTGGCCTGCGGCAGGGATTGAAGAGGGTTGCCCGCAAGGTTGGCAGGGCCTGGCCCGCGTGGCGCGGAGGCGACTTTAGGAGCCCCCGCAAGCCCGCTGGGACAGCCCCTGGCAACCGCGGACTACCCCTGAAAGCCCGGCTGCCGCCCTAAAGAAAATATGTATCGAAAGCTGTGAGAAGAGGCGCGGCCTGTTACTTTTTCAGCAATTCCGGGAAAAGCTTGTAGAATTTTTCCACCTTTGGCTGCACCACCATTTGACAATAGCCCTGATTGGGATTCCGCTGAAAATAATTCAGGTGTTCATCTTCGGCACGGTAAAACGCCTCAAAGGCCTTTAATTCGGTAACAATGGGCGTATTGTAGATGCGGGCTTCGGTCATGGCGTTTAGAACTTCACGGGCCAGGGATTCCTGCTGGGAAGAGCGGTACAGAATAATGCTTCGGTACTGAGTACCGATGTCGGCGCCTTGCCGGTTTAAGGTAGTAGGGTCATGGGTTTTAAAGAACACACCCAACAGCGTTTTCAAAGAAACCTGAGCGGGGTCGAAGACCACCTGAATGACCTCGGCATGGCCGGTGGCTCCGGAGCAGACCTGTTTGTAAGAGGGATTGGGATTTTGGCCTCCGCTGTAGCCGGGTTCCACCTTAAATACCCCTTGAATGGCAGAATAAATGGCTTCGGTGCACCAAAAGCAGCCTCCACCAAGGGTTATGGTATCGGTGATTTCAGTCCTGGGCGTAGAATCGGAATTCATTTGATTGGCTTTTGCAGGTGAGCAAGAGGTGAAACAGAAGAAAAGGGCGGCTGAGCACAGCCCTAAAGTTGAAGAAAGAGGTAAATTAATCACATAAGGGAAACAAAAAAGCCTGAATGTTGGTTCAGGCTTTCTGATTAATTATGCATTTGTGCTCGATTTCTTTTTTGATTTCAGGTCAATGACCCCTGGGGCGGCAATACAGATGGAGGAGTAAGTACCCACCACAACGCCGATTAGAATGGCAAAGGAAAGGCCTTTGATGCCTTCTCCACCAAACAGGAAGGCGGCCAGCAATACGAGCATCGTTGTGGTAGATGTGTTTATTGTTCTTCCTAAGGTGCTATTCAATGCTTTGTTAATGGTATCGGGAAGATTGGGGTTTTTCAAATCTTTCAAATACTCCCGAATCCTGTCGAAGATAATCACCGTATCGTTGATGGAATATCCGATAACGGTAAGAACGGCAGCAATAATGCTTTGATCGATTTCGAGCGAGAATGGCAGTAGGCCGTCAAAAATCGAGAATACAGCAAGGACAAGTACAACGTCGTGGACAAGTGCTAGTAATGCGGCAGTGCCATATTGCCAGCCTTTGAAACGGATCAAGATGTAGATGAAAATGATTACAAGGGAGAGTAAAACCGCGTAAATAGATTTGATGGCGACGTCGCGTGCGATGGTGGGGCCTACAATTTCAACCTGTTCGATGCCGGTTTCGTTGTTGAGGGTGCAAAAGTCTTCAAGGCTTGGAGCGGCGGTGTAGAAACCTTTTAGAACCTCGTACAGTTCGGCCTTCACGGCTTCGTCCACTTCTTTTCCTTGTTCGTCAAGGCGGTATTTGGTTATCAAATAGATTGTATTGTTGTCGCCGTAGTACTTAACTTGAGCGGTGGTTCCATCGAATTTGGCTGAAACCGCATCGGAAATTTGGCTGGTGTTAAAGTTTGAATTGTCGAAAGCGATAACGTAGGCGCGGCCACCGTTCAAATCGACTCCAAGGTTAAAGCCTTTGGTGGCGAAGGAAACAAAGCCAGCGGCCATCAAAACTCCCGATACAACATAGAACAGTTTGCGGCGGCCCACAAAATTGATGTTCATGTTTGTAAACCACTTAGAGGTGACTTTGGAAGCGAATTCTAAGGACTTTCCTTTTTCAAGTTGCCATTCAAAGATCAAGCGGGTTAGGAAAATGGCCGAGAAGAGGGAAGTAAGGATACCGATAAAGAGGGTGATGGCAAAACCACGAACGGGTCCGGCGCCGAAGGCAATCAAAACAATGGCAATAAGTGCGGTGGTAATGTTGGAGTCGATAATGGCTCGATAGGCGCTAGCGTAGCCATCGGCCAGAGCGAGTTTAACGCCTTTGCCGCCTCGAATTTCTTCGCGAATGCGTTCAAAAATCAAAACGTTGGCATCGACTGCCATTCCAATAGTCAAAACGATGCCGGTGATTCCAGCCAAGGTAAGGGTTGTACCCAAGCCAGCTAAAGTGCCCATTAAGAAGAACAGGTTGGCAAGCAAGGCAAGGTCGGCAATCCAACCGGATTTGCCGTAGTAAAAAACCATGTAAGCTAAAACAAGGAAAAAGGCAATAACGAGCGAAGCCACACCTGCGGTTCTTGCTTTTGAACCCAATGAAGGGCCAACCATAGCCAGTTCGACAACCTGAGTTCGGGTGGGGAGTTTTCCTGATTTCAGGATAGATGCAAGGGATTTAGCTTCGTCGAAGGTAAAATTACCGGTGATGCTGGAACTGCCGCCGCTGATTTTATCTTGAACCGTAGGAGCGGAATACACTCGATTATCGAGAACGATGGCAATGGACTTCCCCTTGTTTTTGTCGGTAATTTTGGCCCAACGGGAGGCGCCTTCGCCGTTCATTTCCATTAAAACCTCGTATCCTCCGGATTTATCGTCGGCATTAAAACGGGCATCAACAACCACATCGCCTTCTAGGGCTGGGCTTAGGTCTCGGGCGTCGGAGCGTAGGGCATACAATTCAAATTGCCCTTTGCGTGGGTCGTCGTCTGAAACACCTTCAAAGGGTTTGTTGCTCCAGCGCAGCACCAAATCGGCGGGCAAGAGTTTTTTAAGGTCGGGTCGCGCCAACAGGGCATTTATGGCAATGGTATCGCGGGCTTGGTTGCGGGTATATCCCATAATGGGGCCCATGCCGTAGGAGTTTTCACCTTTTTCATTGCTCATGATGTTTGGGAAGAAGGCACTGAACAATGGGCCGGGGTCTTGGTCATCGCCCATTTTTTCGGTTTCCTTGTTTTTTGACGTATCTCCAGCACCAAAAGCCAGCTCGGTTGAGTCGGCATCGGCTAAGGTAGAATCGGTGGTGTTGGTATCGGTTTCGGCAATGCCTTTGGCCAGTTTTGATTCTTTGTTAAGCACCTCGATAATTTGTTGAAAACCAGGGCTTGAGAGCACTTCTGCTCCGTCGTATGTTAGCCAAAATTCCAATTTAGCGGGTGCTTCCAAAAGGTTTCGGACTTGGGTTTCATTTTGAACGCCGGGCATTTCTACCCGAATGCGGCCGGTACCTCCCACTTTTTGAATGTTGGCTTGAGTCATGCCGAAGTTGTTGATCCGGGCATCTAAAACATCAAAGGTTCTGGATAAGGCAAGGTCGGCTTCGACTTGCAGGACGGCTAAAACATCTTTGTTGGACATTTTGCCGTTGATGGCCTTTTGATTGGCGTGTCCAAAAATACCTGGGGCGGCAAGTTGAACACCTGGATTGATGCTTTGGTAGGCTTTTCCGAACAGATCCACGAAGTTTTCCTGACTGGATTTTTGCTGTTCAATGGCTTGAGCAATGGCTTTTTCGAAACCGGGGTCTTGGGGATTGTTGGCCAATTTGCGGAGTAAATCGGGCAGAGAAGCTTCTATGGTAACGTTAATTCCACCGCGAAGGTCCAAACCTAGGTTCATTTCTCGTTTCTTTGCCTCGGCATACGTTAGGGTAGGCAAGAAATCCCAAATGACAGAATGGTTTTCATCGTTGGCAATAGAATCTAGGTAAATGCGTTGTTTCACCACATCTCCACCGGCCAATTCCAGAGCCTCAGCTTCGGTAGAATTGGTTAAAACCGTAAAGGTTAAGTGGAAAAGGCAGGCCAGCCCCAACAGAATGGCAAAAATCCGGATGACTGCTTTATTTTGCATAGTTGAAAAGATAAGTGCAGAATTGGCTTATAAAAAATGAATGCAAAGATATACTTTTAAATAGATTATGCGAAGCATTGCCCTTTACATCTTGGCTTACCTGCTCTTAGCCCCGGCAATTTCGGCTCAGGCGACGCTTGGCCTTAAGGAATCGGGGGGTCCTTTGGTCATTCGGCAGGGCGACACCCTAAAATTAGCATGGGCAGGCGGTATGCACAACCCCCAAATCGGCAACATCGATTGGGATGGGGACGGGATTTTGGATTTGTGGGTTTTCGAGAAAATTGGGCAGCGTCTAATACCGATGATTCGGGACACAGCCACAGGAAACTGGGTATATAAAGCAGGCTATCGGAATGCGGTTCAGGGGCTTCGGTTTTTTGCGCTCAGCGTAGATTGGAATGGCGATGGAAAAATGGATGTTGTGGGATATCGGTGGGATGGTTTGCAGGTTTTTATTAATCAAGCCCCCCCTGGGCAAGCTGCATTGTTTTCTAAACCACCCTTGCGTTGCATTTCTCAGTATGGAGTTGCCCTCAGTGGCCTGTTTGTTCCGCAGGACGACATACCTGCCCTTATCGATGTTGACCATGATGGAGACATAGACGTACTTACCTTTCCTTTGTTTGGCAACTGTTTGGAGTGGCATAAAAATCTAAGCATGGAAACGTATGGAATTCCTGATTCGGTCTTATTTAAGTTGGAAAGTACGCATTGGGGCTATTTTAAAGAAGGAATCAACATCAGCAATATCGTATTAAACGACAGTTGTTCTGGATTGGGAGGCATGCCAGAACCCCTGCATAGTGGGGCTGGGCGGGCGCTTTTGGCAGCAGACTTTAATGCCGATGGACTGCCGGATTTGGTGATGTCGGAGGGTGGTAGTCCTAACATGGCATGGATGAAAAATGGGGGTAGCCTATCTGTGGCGAGGCTAACGGAGCTAAACACGGTTTTTCCCTCATCGTTTATGGGGGACACCCTGTTGATGGATGTTTTTCCGGCGGCTTTTTATGCGGATGCCAATTCAGACGGGACTCCTGATTTGTTGGTGGCCACGGCTGGCACCGATAGTCCTGCAGATGTGATGAGTTCTTTTATGTACCCGAACTTTGGAACCAAATCTCAGCCTTTGTTCAATGGTATCCCTCAGCCCTTTCTTCAATCCGACATGATTGATCTTGGCACAGGGGCATACCCTGCAGCGGCAGATATAAATGGGGATGGAATTGCCGACCTGGTGGTTGGATCGTCTTCGCAAAATGGCCAAACCGCGCGGTTGTATGTATTGCTGTCAAATCCCGACAGCAGCTTGTCCTTGCTACCCCTACCTGGAAACGACGGCAGCACATTGACCAACTACGATCTAATTCCAAGCCTTGGAGACATAGACAACGATGGAGATCTCGATTTGATTTTGGGGACCCAACCTGGCAGTATTTTGCTGATACCAAATGTAGGGAGCAATACCCAGCCTCTTTTTTCGAGTACAGCGCTTGTTTTGGTTTCGGACATAGGGCAAACCTATGCCTCACCCGAATTGTTTGATGCCGATTCCGACGGCGATTTGGATCTACTTGTAGGGGGACGCGATGGTCGGATTGCCTTTTATCGCAATGTCGGGAATGCTTCTCAGGCCCAATTTGGAACGGCAGAAACGACCTTTTTAGGTCAAATCGAAACCGTGGATCCAAGCGTCGGGAGCTCTGGATATAGCATTCCCCGGATTTTTTATAATCTAGGGGTTCCAGAACTAATGGTAGGCTCCTACCGAGGAACTTTGAGCCACTACAGCACTCTTTTTTCAAGCCCAGGCCAATTTAACAGCAGTTTCACCTTGGTTACCGACCGATTGGGTTATGCCGACGCGGGGCAGCGTTCGGCTCCGGCCCCCATTGTTCTTCCTGGCCAAGTCTATCCTGACGTCGTTTTAGGGGGAGCGGCTGGTGGGCTTTTTTATTATACAGGAGTCGCAGTCGACCTAGGTGCTGCGCATTATTCCCAACCTACAATAACGGTATATCCAAATCCGGTTCGCCAAGGCGATAAACTTAATTGCAAGGAATGCCCGTTGAAGGCAACCTGGACTCTGGTTTCAATACTAGGGCAGGACTTGTTGCAGGGAGAGGGGAACGAAATTCCTACCGATGGGCTGGATTCTGGGTTATATGTAATTAAAATTCAAACCAACAAAGGGCCTATCCTGTCTCGACTTGTTGTTTTTAAATAAAGCAAGTTGCGGCCTTTGAGATTTTATTTTGTTTATTTTCGCTTCGCATAGTTATGGACTTTATAACGAACAGGTACCATTTGGATATTGAAACAGCAACTTGCTCTCTGTTCTGCATTCTGCCCTTTAGCCGCGGCAATTTGTCCTCAAATTATTAAAAACCCTTTAAAAGGGGCATTAAGTTAAACCTACATGACCAACCTCTCCGACAAAACTTCGTACGACGTAATAATAATTGGTTCAGGTATGGGCGCATTGACAGTGGCGTCGATCTTGGGCCAACTTCAGGGAAAGCGAGTGCTTATTTTAGAGCAGCATTACATTGCTGGAGGTTTCACCCATACGTTTAAGCGGGAAAAGGGGTACAAGTGGGATGTGGGCATTCATTATGTTGGAGATTTAGAAGACGGGCATAAATTTCGGCGCTTGTTTGATTTTGTTACAAGAGGAGGTGTTCGGTGGCAAAAAATGCCCTACATCTACGACAAATTCGTGTTTCCGGACTTTACTGTTGAAGCGCCGGCCGATTTGGATTCCCTTCGAAGTCAGTTAATTGTTCAATTCCCGCACGAAGAAAAAGCACTAATTCAGTATTTCGAAGATGTGGTGCGGGCGGATGCTTGGTATCGGAAGTACATATTGTACAAGCATATTCCGAGTTTGTTAAAGCCCTTTGTTAAACCTTCAAAGGCCGACACACTGCTTTCAACGGGCAGCACCAAAGATTACTTAGATGCTCATTTTAGCGATCAGAAGATAAAGGGGGTTTTGACCTCGCAGTGGGGCAATTATGGAGCGGTACCTGGGCAGTCTTCTTTTGCCAACCATGCCATGGTGGTGCGGCATTTTTTTAAAGGTGGCTACTATCCGATTGGCAGTTCAAAGACAATTTTACAATCTATAGAGCCGATTGTTGAGCAATATGGTGGTGCTATAAAAATCAACCATCGGGTTGAGGAGATTATTCTTGACGGCGATACGGCTGTAGGGGTTCGGGGGCAGCAAAAAAAGGGCAAAGATTTTCTTCCATTTGAGTATTATGCTCCTGTTGTGGTATCGGATGCTGGGGCTTACAATACCTACTGTAAATTATTGCCGGCCAGTCCTAGGATAAAATCCCGGCGTGAATCCCTGAGCAACCACCCCAATGGGCTTTCTCACCTTTGCTTGTACATCGGCTTTAAGGAAAGTCCAGAAAAAATGGGATTTAAAGGAGAGAATCACTGGATTTTTGACGGCTACGACCACGACGCGTTGTTTGCAGACTTAGATGCAGTAACCGAGGACAGGATGAAAATGGCCTTTTTGTCGTTCCCTTCTTTAAAGGATCCTGAGGCGAAAGCGCATACGGGAGAAATTATCACATTTGTAAGCTATGATTACTTCAAAAAATGGAGTACAGAACGGTGGAAAAACAGAGGGGAAGATTACGAGGCTGTAAAGCAGGAAATCGCAGAGCGCATGCTTAATTTTATTGAGGGTAAGTACCCTGGTTTTAAAGAAATGGTGGATTTTTATGAACTTTCGACTCCCTTGACCACGGAGCACTTCACCCTGCACCGAAATGGTGAAATCTATGGGATGCATACGACTCCCGATCGTTTGCTAAAAGATTGGAATCAGGTAAAAACGCCCATTAAAAATTTGTATTTGACAGGTACCGATGCGGCGGTATTGGGAGTGGCTGGGGCCTTTACGGGCGGGGTGTTTGCCTCGGTCGAACTCATGGGAAAAAGCCTAGGGTTGCTTCATTATATAAAGTTAGAGGGCCGCGCCGAGGCTTTTGCCAAAGAATTGAAAAGCAAGGGAATACGGACTGTTTTTGGGGGTTAATTATGGCCTTTAGCCAGGAAACCCGATTCAATTAGCAGGGTCTCTCGCATTTCATTACCTTTGAAGATGTTGTTCGGAGCTCCAATTATTGACTTGTCAAAAATGGCCCAACTGGAGGCCCAAACTCCCAACTTAATTGTTTGGGCGGTTCCGGCCATGGTAATTTTCACCCTAATTGAAATCCTTTTTTCGTACCGAGACCAAAAAGGGTTTTATGAAAAGAAGGAACTGGCGGGCAGCATTTTGGTTGGTCTTGGCAACCTGTTCGTAAGTGCGGCACTAAAGGTGTCATTGCTTTTATTGGTGGTATGGGTTTACAACCAGCTTCCTTGGCGAATGGAACTAAACTGGTGGACCTTTCCTATTTGCTATGTTGTTTATGATTTCTGCTCGTATTGGGCGCACCGAATCTCGCATGAACAACGTTTTTGGTGGGCCACCCACGTGGCGCATCATTCTGGCGAGCACTATAATTTGGCGGTTTCTTTTCGTTTAAGTTGGGTACAGCACATAAAAATTGTGTTTTTAGCGCCCGTATTGCTGATGGGCTTTCACCCGATTGTGTTTTTTGTAACGAACCAAATTGCCGTTTTATTTCAGTTTTGGGTTCATACGGAATACATCCGGAAAACACATCCCATATTGGAGTACATTTTGGCGACTCCGAGCAACCACAGGGTGCATCATGGGAGTCAGGAATGCTATATTGATAAAAACTATGGTGCCACCTTTATAGTTTGGGACCGCTGGTTCGGCACCTACGAACCTGAGTTGGAGCCCGTCAAGTATGGGTTAACCAAACCGATAGAGAACAAATGGAATCCTTTTTTTATAAATTTCCATGAATATATAGACATTTGGAAAGACGTCAAGGCCGCAACGGGATTTCGGAGAAAATTGTATTATATGTTTGGGTCTCCGTCAAAAATTGCGAAAGAAAAAGAACTCGCAGAATAGCAGCGCGACATGTTGATTCAAAATCAGGTTGATTTAAAAGACAAGCACACCTTTTCTACTCCAGCCATTGCTCAGGAATTTATAGAGGTTGTTGAGCTGAGCCAAGTAGAGGAAGTTCTTCGATATTGGCAGAACAAACCGTATTTAATTTTGGGGGGCGGCTCAAACTTGCTTTTTTTGAATTCGACAGTTGGCCGGGTATTAAAGGTGAATTTGCAAGGATGGACACCCGTTGCCGAAACGAGTCAACATGTTTGGATCGATGTAGCAGCAGGAGTTTCGTGGCATGACTGGGTTATCCAAAGTTTGGAACAAGGCTGGTATGGGCTTGAAAATTTAGCTTTGATTCCTGGGAATGTGGGTGCCTCACCGATGCAAAACATTGGTGCTTATGGGGTTGAGGTTAGAGAATACATAGATTCGGTCGAGGTGATAGACCGAACCACGATTCAAATGCACCGGATCGAGAACAAAGATTGCTCATTTGCCTACCGAAGTTCTGCGTTTAAGACTTTGTGGAAAAACAAATATCTGATTTGTTCGGTGCGCTTCAAGCTTTGCAAGGGCAAGCATGCATTGAGGACTGAGTATGGAGCTATAAGGGAAGAGCTGACAAAAATGGGAACAACGCCCGAATTGGCAGGGGCGAGAGAGGTAGCTGAGGCGGTAATGTCGATTCGTCGCAGCAAATTGCCAGACCCCAAAGAAATCGGAAATGCAGGGTCCTTCTTCAAAAACCCATCTGTACCCATGCACATTGCGCAGGCGTTGCTGAAGGACCATCCTGCAATGCCTCAATATCCATCCGAAAACAAGGAAATGGTAAAATTGGCTGCGGGCTGGTTGATTGAGCAAGCTGGATTAAAAGGAATTCGCTTTGGCGATGCCGGAGTTCATTCAAAACAGGCACTGGTTTTGGTGAATTATGGACAAGCCAGCGGCGCGGAGATTTGGAACTTGGCGTTGCGGGTTCAGGAAAAGGTGCGGGCCCAATTTGGCGTTGTTTTAGAGCCCGAGGTGAATGCCATTTAGCGGGCGAGCGAACTTTGGGCGGCAAGGACTTTGACTTGCATTGGGAATAAAAACAATGGCATTTAAAAACGAAGATGCAATATGGGGTATTAAACAAGGCAAGGTCAAGAATCGAAACCGCAATCAATGAAAAGTGGTTTTGAGGCCGAGGTCTAAATACAATTAACATCTTTTACTGGAATGGGTTAAATAAGGGGTTTTCTTTCCTGTACTTTTGCAGTGTGAAAAAAATGACCTCTGCATACCCCTTTCCCGCGGCCGGTGCCGGTTTGTTGTTTTTGGCAATATTGGCGGGCTGCAGCGGCATACAAAAGAAAGAAACAGATATGGCTATTGATGTTGCGTTGTTAGACAGTGCTTATAAACCGACCGATGATTTTTTCGCTTTTGTAAACCAAAAGTGGATTGACTCCCACCCTATTCCTGCATCCAAAAGTTCTTGGGGCGCCTTTTATGAGCTTCGGGAACAGAGTTCGACGGCGCTTCGGGGCATTTTAGAAGAATCCGCCGAACAGGATTACCCGGCTTCTGACCCGAGGTCAATTATTGGGGACTTTTGGATTGCGGCCATGGACTCGGCCCGGATTTCTGATTTAGGCTGGGCCCCTTTAATGCCCGACTTAAAGGCGTGGAAGCACGAAAGCGATCCAACGAAGCGGAGTACTTTGTTGGCTATGCAACTAAAGCGCGGAGCGAAAGGCCCATTTGATGTTTATGTATATCAGGATTTGAAGGATGCCACTCGCCAGGTATTGTATGTAAATCAAGGCGGTTTGGGTTTGCCTGACCGGGATTATTATTTTCGAACAGGGGAAAGGGCCGATGAAATTCGTGCCGAGTACCAATCCTACATTGGAAAGTTGCTTGAGAGCATTGGTTTGTACGATGCCTCTAACGCCAAGCGTTTATCGGCAGCGGTATATGGAATCGAGGTTCGGCTGGCCAAAGCATCTATGACATTAGAACAACAACGGGACCCGTATGCCAGTTACCATCTGTTAAGTTTAGAAAAGGTGCAAAAAACCTATCCAGAATTGGATTGGAAAACCTTGTTCTTGCAGATGGGCATGGCCCCTACAGAATTGATTCTTGGGCAACCTGATTTTTTCAGGCAGCTGAACCAAGAGTACCGAGTGAATTCAGCTGAAATCTGGACCGCCTACCAGCAATTCCATTTGGCGAATTCGTTCGCCACAGAAATGCATCCTGAGGCGGAGGAATTGCATTTTGCGTTTTATGGGACATTTTTGAACGGCAAAAAAGAAATGGAACCCCGTTGGAAGCGAATGGCCGAATCGGCCGATACCTATTTAAGGGATTTGTTGGGCAAAGAGTATATAAAAAAGCATTTTGATGAGAGCGGGAAAGCCCGAGCCTTAGAGCTGGTAGAAAACCTAAAAAGTGCTTTGGCTGTTCGCATACAAAAACTGGATTGGATGGGCGACTCGACAAAGGTAGCTGCCCTTGACAAGCTGAACAAAGTCATGGTGAAAGTTGGATATCCAGACCAATGGAGGAGCTATGAAGGCTTGAAATTTTCTAAAACCGGTTTTTTGGAAAATGTTCGGGCGGCCGAAAGCTATGAGTTTTCAAGAATGGCGAAAAAGTTGGGCAAGCCTGTGGATCGGGCTGAGTGGTTTATGGGGCCGCAAACGGTGAATGCGTATTACAATCCAACGTTAAATGAAATTGTGTTTCCTGCGGCTATATTGCAGCCCCCCTTCTTTTACCGGGAGGGCGATGATGCGGTAAATTATGGAGGAATTGGGATGGTTATTGGGCATGAATTGACACATGGTTTTGATGACCAGGGCCGGTTGTTTGATGGCGATGGCAATTTGCGTTCTTGGTGGACGGCTCAAGATGAAGCTGGATTTAAAGAGAAAACCAAGGCGTTTGTGGAATTGTACAACAGCTACGCCCCCCTGTCGAATGTGAACATCAATGGCACACTTACCTTGGGCGAGAACATTGCAGATCTTGGCGGGATGGTGATTGCCTGGGAGGCCTTTAAAATTGCCAGTGCTAAAAACCCGCAGCGTTCGCTTTCTGGATTGAGTCCAGAGCAGCGCTTTTTTCTAAATTTTGGTCAAATTTGGCGGGGGCATGACACCCCAAAAAGTTTAGAACAAAAACTGTACACCGATGTACATTCGCCGGCTAAATATCGTGTAACTGGAGTTCTCTCGAATTTTGAACCGTTTTACGAAGTGTTTCAGGTAAAAAAAGGCGATGGGTTATTTATAGAACAAGGAAAGCGGTGCAGCATGTGGTAAACCACAAAAACAGCTACCTTTGATTTGGTTAAAGTTAAAAACGGAATGAAAAAATACACCGAAGATGTATTGCAGCGCGCCCGGAAAGTTAAAATTGTAGTTACGGATTGCGACGGGGTTCTAACCGATACAGGGGTGTATTATTCCGAACAGGGTGAGGCGATGAAGCGCTTTAGTATTCGCGACGGAATGGGGGTTGAGCGCCTAAGAACCCAGTGTGGAATTGAAACGGCCATTATGACCGGAGAAGGTTCTGGCAGTGTGGTACGCCGGGCCGAAAAGCTCTCTATTGTGCACCTGTTTTTGAATGCAAAAGACAAGCGCACGTTGCTCATCGACTTTTTGAACCATCAAAATCTTCTGCCGGAAAATCTAGCCTACATTGGCGACGATACCAACGACCTGGAAGCGTTAGAGTTGGCAGGTTTAGCAGCCAGCCCTGCCGATGCCATGGCTATGGCCAAACAAAAAGCCCATTACATCTGTTCTGAGAAAGGTGGTTTTGGTGCTTTTCGCGATTTGGCTGAACTAATCATTTTTGCCCACCAATCTACCAACGAATAAAAACAACATGAGAAAAGTAATCCTTGCCGATGGCCGAATTATAGGTGATGGGGCTCCTGCCTACATCATTGCTGAAATTGGAATAAACCACAATGGAGAAGTCAGCATTGCAAAAAAGTTGATTGATGCTGCGGTCGATGCCGGTTGCGATGCAGTAAAATTCCAAAAACGTACTCCAGAAATTTGCGTACCCAAAGACCAATGGGATAAAGAGCGGGACACGCCTTGGGGCCGAATGACCTACATTGATTACAAAAAACGGATTGAATTTGAAGCCGCTGAATTTGGTCAAATCGATGCCTATTGCAAAGAAAAAGGAATTCATTGGTTTGCGTCTTGCTGGGATGAGCCCAGTGTTGATTTTATGGAACAGTTTAACCCTGTAATGTATAAGATGGCTTCGGCCTCGCTGACCGATTTGCCTTTGTTGACTAAGGTTCGCGCCACAGGTCGCCCCCTAATGTTGAGCACCGGCATGAGCAATATGCATGAAATTGAAACTGCCGTTCAGCATGTAGGCTCCCAAGATTTGATGATTGCGCATTCCACTTCTGCATATCCATGCCCTCCGGAAGAATTAAACATACGCATGATTCACACCTTGATGGACATGTATCGTACGGCACCCATCGGATACAGCGGGCACGAAACAGGCCTCGCCACGACCGAAGCCGCAGTTGCCATAGGTGCGTCATTTGTTGAAAGGCATTTTACCCTTGACCGGGCTATGTGGGGCACTGACCATGCGGCCTCGGTTGAACCGGCTGGAATGGCCCGGTTGGTGCGCAACATTCGGGATATTGAATTGGCCATGGGCGATGGGATAAAACGCATTTACGATTCTGAATTAGAGCCCCGCAAACGCCTACGCCGAGTAAGCCTAGAAGATCTGAAAAACAAAGGGTGATAATTTATGGGCGATTTGTTTTCAAATTGGACTTGGAATGTAGAGACCATCAGCGGTGCGATTCTGCTGATGACTCCCTTCGTGTTCATTTTGTTGGAACGGTATTTCCCTTATCAGAAAGGTCTTTCCATTTTCCGAAAAGGGTTTTGGATTGACTTTGTATGGTACACCCTGATTCAAAGCTTCTTTTTAAAGATATTGATCTTCGATTTCATCATTGCCCCAGCAGAGATTTCGCTAGGCATTGAAAAAAACGGGTACATCAGCCACTGGCCCATCTGGGCTATCGTTCTGTTTTTTGTGGTTACCCACGACTTCTATATTTATTGGTTTCATCGGTTTCAACACAGCAACGCTTGGTTTTGGCGCACGCACGAGGCACACCACTCCGTTGAAAATGTAGATTGGTTGGCGGGCAGCCGCTCCCATGTTGTAGAAATCATCATCAATCAAACCATTGAATTCCTTCCCATCTTCTTTTTGCTCGACATTGAAACAGCGGCCATTGTGGTTCCAATTAAGGCTCTTATAGATGCCATTTGGGGGCAGTTTATACATGCCAATGTGGACATCAAATTAGGCAGACTGGGGTATTTGATAAATGGGCCGGAATTGCACCAATGGCATCATGCCGACCATGCCGAGGTTTACCACGCGAACTTTTCGACGAAATTGGCAATTTGGGACTGGCTATTTGGCACCATTTACAAGCCTGGTTTTAAACCCCGACGGTTTGGAGTTTGGTATCGCTATCCAAGGGGTTGGGCAGAGCAGCATGTATTTTCGGTGTTTCGGTTTAATGTTGGAAAATGGGAAGACGCCGGATTCGGAAAAACAATAACAAACCTGCGCATCAATCTGCTGAACAGGCTAAGGCCTTTTTTACCCAAGGCGTGGAAGCCAATCCGTTTGGATGGCTACGAAAAATACGGCCCTAAACCCGAGTTGTACGACAGATTGCCTTCGGATATATCGAGCAGAACAGCATGACCCTTTTGTGGCTGAGTTTGGCTGCACTTTGCCAAACAGCATGGATTTGGTCCACCACGAAATTGAGCGGGCAGGCCATCCGCGACGGGTTCCGATTTGGAACAAGGTCGGCCCGTTGGAAGGCCTTTTCACCTTTGCTGGTTTATTTGGCCGCAGGCATTAGCAACGTGTGGATGCTAACCCTAGTGATGCGGGAATGGCCGGCTTCATTGACCTACGGAGTTTGGACGGGATTGGTCATGGTGCTGGCAGCGGTACGAGAATGGATGTTTGACAAAAAGGCGCTCAGGCCTAAACAGGTCTTTTTTTTGTTTTTGATTTTTATAGGTACGGCTGGACTTCATTTTTTACACGGTGAAGACAAGTAAGCGGGCCTGGTTTTATTTGATAGCAGCCGCCCTGATGGAAGCCTGCTGGTTTTACAGCATACAATGGATGCAGAAATTGTCCTGGCCCGGCCGCTTTCCTTGGATAGAAGGTCCAATGGAAGGCTGGTTGGGTTTGCTTGGCTATGCAGGATTTGGAATAGCAAATGCCTTGTTTTTTTTAAAAGCCGCCAAGTCTATACCCGCGAGCATTGCCTTTGGTGTATGGACAGGATCTGCGCTGTTTGCAATGGTTTTAATCGACCATTTTTTCGGAATTCAACCCCTGGATGTTCTTAGGAGCCTTTGCTTGCTCTTCATATTTACGGGTGTTTTGGGATTAAAAAAGGAGAGTTAAGGGGCATTCCTTGGTTGCGGAATCAATTTCCCTTTAAGCCTCAACTGTTTCGGTTTTCTTTCTAAAATCGCTTTCGCCCCTGCCTTGTTTTACTAAACAAGTTTTAAAAAATTTGCAACAAATCAATTCCAGCCCAATTTCCACTGCTCATGCATAAAAAAACGGCATGGTTCTTCGATTCTGTTTCGATGCGGGCTTTAAATTTAGCGGGGTCTGAAAAAACCTGGTCGGGTTGAATTCCCAATGCCTCGGCTACCTCGGATGGATTCAGGATTGGGAGTCGTTTTATTTCAAGAGCATGCGGATCATACAGCACCGCGATTGAATCGGCTCCCGAAAATGCGCCTTTGTATTCTGGCAAAAACACCTTACTTAAACTGCTGTAGGTATGCAATTCTAGCAAAGCCAGCAGCCGGTGTTCTGGATAGGCTTCTCTAACCGCCTGAACGGTTGCCTTCACTTTAGAGGGGCTGTGAGCAAAGTCTTTGATGGCTAAAAAGCCCTGTTCCTCTATTCGCTTCCATTCTTCCATCCGTTTTGCTGCACCCGTAAAATGGCGCATAGAGGTTAACATGGCATGGTCTGAACCGCCTAGAATTCGGTTCACCAACAAGCCAGCGCCCAAATTTTGGATGTTGTGCCTGCCTTGAATGCCAACCGGATACTCCTGACCCTCATGTTGAATCAGTGCCGTATGTCCTTGGTACCGGTAAGGTAGGGTTTTATACGGATGCCTTTGGATGTCGTTTCGGGGGTGGTTTTTTACCAACGTCTCTAAATCGGTGTCTTCTTGACAGTAAACCAGATGGGCATTCGGCATCAGAGTGTCAATGAACCGGTAAAACTGATTTCGGTAATCGTCTAGCGTCTTAAACACATTCACGTGATCCCAGGCTATGCCTGTAATAACTCCAATGTGGCCTTGATAAACATGAAACTTAGGGATGGGTTGCCGGGCAGAGGACAGATATTCATCGCCCTCAATAACGGCCAATTTGGATTCTGGGTCAAACAAAACGGGGGACTCGAGTCCTGGAACGCTAGCCCCAACCAAACAATCAAACCGGATGTTCTGGGCTTGAAGTCCATGTATAATCATGGATGTGGTGGTGGTTTTCCCATGGCTTCCACCCACAACAACGCGTGTCTTTTGCAAGGTATATTGGGTAAAAAAGGCGGGATAAGAATGTACGGGAATTCCTATCTCTTCAGCTCGAAGCAGCTCTGGATTGTCGGCTTTAGCGTGCATGCCCAACACCACGGCATCTAAACCTGCATGCATGCGGTCGGGGAACCAGCCCTCGGTTGTCGGCAAAAGTCCAGCAAGCTGAAGCCGTGTCCTAGAAGGCTCAAAGATTTCGTCATCAGAACCTGTTATGGTGTGGCCTTCGCGTTGCAAGGCCAATGCCAAATTGTGCATCGCGGCTCCGCCAATGGCAATAAAATGAATGTTCATTCTTTAAAGTAATAGATCTACTGACAAGTAACGGTGGTTATAACGTGGCGGTTGGATGTTCCGCCACACCAAGTTGCATGGTAATTGCAATTGGGTTCATATCCAAAACAATTGTTCGTTGAAGGATATGCAATTTGAAAACTCTGGGCTCCAGAATATCCAATTGCCTGACAAAAACAATCGGCAGTTTGTTGGTCGGTCATTGGCCACCCATACTGACTTGTGCGAATTAAGTACTCCTGGCCCGACTGAAAATAGTTGTAGGTGTTAACGGTAACCCCGGCACTGATGGTCATTTGAAGGGAGTCTTTTTCGCTGCAACCTATGCTGTTGTAGGCGGTTAAATACACCCAATAGGTGCCTGCTTGCGACCAAGTAACGCTGGGGTTGGAAGAACTTGAGGTGGCTGGGGTCCCACCCTGAAAAGACCAAGAATAAGAAGCAATGGTTCCTGGCTGGGCCGCGGCAAAAGGAACAGAAACGTTTGTACCAGCCGAAGTGTTGTTGACCGAAATGCTGGGGTTGGGCGGATTTTGGCAATCGCACAATACGGCTTGCCAGCCCCCCTGAGGCAGATGCAATTCCAAGCATTGTGTACTTGTATTGAAAACCAAAAGGCCTGCAGCCGGATTCACAATGGCATTTCGCTGTTGGGTGGTCATGCGGGGCGGCAACAAGCCCCTGTCGGTAAAATCCACATCTAAGCCAGCGCTGGAATCGGCCGGTGCCGGATTCGGACCGATGCGCACTCCTTGAGCCGAAAGGGAGAAAGGCAACAAAGCCAGGAAAATGAATGCCACGGTTTTCATTAAGGTATGATATTAAATTCGATGATGGATAATATATTGGAATTCGGGACGGTTGAACCTGCACTGATTTGAATAGGTTGGCAGAGAAAAGCAGAAGTGCGGTTGTCGCGGGTTACTGCATTTTGACCGACATTAACCGAGGCGGTATGCACACAAGGACTGGCAGGAACTTCAACAATAGTTCCGGCTGGGAGCCAAGTTATCAAGCCTGATCCCTGCCCCAGTTGATGCCCGTTTGCCGTCGGGGCCAGCACACCCCCACATGAAGAAAAGTTAATAGCCGTAGCCAAGGTTGAGCCTGATGTGGATCCTGAGCATGGATTTGGCGTTGTTCCGGACCAGTTTGCTGTAAAGGTAGAGGTGGAGGATAAAAAATGCCGAGTTCCGTAGCTGTTTTGGGTAATTTTCCAAACCCTTCCCGCAGGTACCGTGTAGGGGCTGTTGCTGTTGTCGAGCAATAGAGCTTGATTAAATTGCAGGGAACCCTGGGCCCCAAGGACTCCAAAACTGAACAACAAAAACAAAAGAGGGAATCTTTGCAGGGGCAAATTCATAAAATTGGGAAGCAGGTTTTCAAAGGTGAAGGTACAAATAAAGATTTGTGGGGTGGAAGGAAAGGAGGAGTTAGGCCTCGGGCCTTACCCTGCACAGATAAATTCGTTTGGGGTTTAATGCCCGACTGCCAGCCCCCACCGGTTCCGTCATCTCGCCTATTCCATTGGTTCTTTTTTGTGAACTGCGGTAGCGAATGCCTGTAATATTTCCCTGACTGTCGCGCTCCCAGCCAAGAAACAGGGCCGAATGTCCTGTGTTGTTGTTTCGCCAAAACTGCAAAAAATCACCCGGCAGAGCATCTTCCAAATTTACCTTTTGTCCCCATTTCCATTTTTCAAGCACATGAAGGCATTGGGTTTCTGCGGCAGCGTTTGTATTCCCGTACCAATCTTGCTGTATGCTTCGCAAAGCCTGCAAGCTTAGTGTGTCGAAACAGCCATAGGATTGCATTACTTTAAAAAACACGGTAAAAGTAAATCCAGAACAAAAGGTGCCAGACTTGCTTCTTTTTAAAAGGGTGTCGTTCCCATGCTTAAGGGCTTCTGGGCAGCCCGTACTGGACCAAATATATTCTCCACCATTGGGATAAAAATTAGCCTGGCTTAAAAATTCGGCATTTAAACTTTGAGCGTGCGGCATTGACTCTGAAAAAAGAGGAAGGAGGGAGAAACAAATAAAAGCGGTTTTGGCTAACTGGTTCAAAAATCCTGACATTGCATTGCTTTCCGTTCATGAATTGAATTCGAAAATAATCATTTTGGGGGACTCCACGGCAGCACAGGGCAATCCCAGTCCGTGTAAATGGCAGGGCTTTTTTTAGAGCGGAATTTAAGGCGAAGGCATGAGCGGCGCCCATAAACCTATTTATCTAAGATAGAGTACCGATTTAAAATTCCAGATCAACAGCCCGCCGCATGTTTCCAAACCCGATTTCCCTCAACCCCAAATCCCAAGCCCCAAAAAATGTGGGATATCCTTATCGCCTGTTTCAATCCTACGATTTCCGCTGCCTAAGCGCCCGAACCCATCCGTCAGATGGGAATAAAAGCAGCATTGAGAACCCTGATGAACACAAACAGCCATGCGGCTGTTCTTGATTCGGCACCTGAAATTCGGGTATAACCTGTTTTTTTGCCGGCCGCATTGCGTTCAGTTCAAGACACAAACCGCCCCAAAAATATTCCCTACCTTTGCAGTAAATTGTCTTGCTATGCAAAGCTTTCAGGTTGTTGTAATCGGGTCAGGACCTGGCGGATATGTCGCTGCCATCCGTTGTGCTCAGTTGGGTTTAAAAACCGCGTTGATCGAAAAATATGCTACCCTAGGCGGCACCTGCCTGAATGTTGGCTGTATTCCATCAAAAGCCTTGCTTGACAGTTCAGAACATTATTACAATGCCAGCCACACCTTCGCCGAGCACGGCATTGAGCTGAGCAACCTGAAAGTCAATTTTGCACAAATGATTGCGCGCAAAAATGAGGTGGTTAGCCAAACCAGTGGAGGGATTTCGGGTCTCATGAAAAAAAACGGAGTTGCCGTTTTTCAGGGAACAGGCTCCTTTAAAGCCAAAGGCACCATACTGCTTACCGCCAACGACGGCAGCCAAATCGATTTGAATTACGAAAAAGCCATAATTGCTACGGGATCCAAACCCGCTGGCCTTCCGGGCATTGAACCCGACAAAAAACGCATCATCACCTCGACCGAAGCCTTGAATCTAAAAGAAGTTCCCAGCCATTTGTTGGTTATTGGAGGAGGAGCCATTGGATTAGAAATGGGTTCTGTTTATGCCCGATTGGGGGCAAAGGTTAGCATTGTTGAATTTGCAGACCGGCTAATTCCGGGCTTTGACGGCACTATGAGCAAAGATTTAACCCGGGTAATGAAAAAATTGGGTGCCGAAGTATTCACCGAAACCCGCGTAACCTCTGTAAAAAATACCGGGAAACAGGTTCTGGTTACCGCCGAAAACAAAAAAGGGGAAGCCCTTGAATGGAAGGTGTCCTACTGCCTAGTTTCCGTAGGCCGAAAACCTTACACCGAAGGATTGAACCTGGCTTCTGTTGGCCTGAGTACCGACGACCGTGGGCGGATTCCTGTCAACGATCACTTGCAAACGGCCGACCCAAATATTTACGCTATTGGCGATGTGGTGCGCGGAGCTATGCTTGCACACAAAGCCGAAGAAGAAGGCATGCTCGCCGCCGAATTGATTTCTGGACAGCAACCCCACATCAATTACTTGCTGATTCCAAATGTAGTATATACCTGGCCGGAGGTCGCCTCCGTAGGTCATACAGAAGAGGAATTGAAGGCGTCTGGCCGTGCATACAAAGTGGGTAGTTTTCCCTTCCGGGCCAGCGGTCGAGCACGAGCCAGCATGGATTTAGATGGGCAGGTAAAGGTGCTTGCCGACAAAAACAACGATGAAATACTGGGTGTTCACATTATCGGCCCCCGTGCCGCAGACATGATTGCAGAAGCTGTAGTTGCAATGGAATATCGAGCTACCGCCGAAGACATTGCTCGAATAAGCCACGCCCACCCTACTTATACTGAAGCCTTTAAAGAAGCTTGCTTGGCGGCCACAGACAACAGAGCTATTCACATCTGATACTTTTGCCCTATCCGCTTTTCAGTGCGTTGGGGATTTGCCTCTTCCAACAACATGCATATTCGGCTCAAACTAGCAGCTAGCTGAACCAAATGCCTTTGCAAAACAGGGGGGGCACTGACCTTTGTTGAAAAATAATGGTACATTTACCCCATTCTCCCTAGCAACACGGCTTTCGAGGTTTCCGCGCGAAAAGAAAGTTCGACAAACATCAAACAGTACTTCCTTATGTTTAAGAAATTTTCACTCACCGACAAATTGCTGTTCATTTCAGCCAGCCTTTCCTTGGTATATTCTGAAATCCTTTTCTTTAATGGAAATACCAACGAAGCAATATTTGTAGGAATATGGGTTCCCAGCATCCTCGCCTTTGGAATTTATTTGAAATTAATAAATAAAAATGACTGAATTCATCCCTTATTTTGCTGGAGTTATTACTCTAATTTTTGGAGTTGCCTTTAGCTATTCGATTACCGACGGATGGAATTTCAAAAGAAAAAAAAAGGAATAATTGCCCTGCTTGGAAAATTGTGGATTGATGGTATAGCTTAATTAAAAAAAAAATAACGGGTTAAAAAATAAAACGAATCACTTTAATTAAATTTCAAAATGAACATCTATATTCCATCTATACTTCAGCTTGCCGTAGGATTGTCGGTTATTTATGTTTGGGTTTTTCGATATGACAATGTCGTTTTGGAGTTCAAACAATTTGGTTTAAGTGATATAACAAGAAATGCGGTGGGGGCGTCAAAAACCATCTTGTCAACCTTGCTTATCGTTGGAATTTGGAAAACCGAATTGGTTTTCCTGTCGGCAATACTGATGGGGGGCTTTATGTTGGCAGCACAATATTTTCATTTTAAAGTGAATAACCCGCTCGCCAAACGCATCCCTTCTCTGGTCTTTTTGTTTTTATCGGCAATTATTGCCCTGAATCCGTTTCAATATTTGAAATGACAATTCAGTTTGTTTGCGTTTTAATATCAGCTGTATCTTTTTATTTCTACGGGGCCGCTTATTTTCTATCGCCGCACATAAAAGCGGAATTTAGGAGATTCAAACTGGAGCGAATAGGGGTTCTGGTGGTAGGGTTGGAATTGCTGGGCGCCACGGGTTTATTGGTGGGCCTCAAATACAATCCGCTGCTCATGGCTTCGTCTTTGGGCCTTGGGGTGTTGATGTTGTGCGGCTTAATCGTTCGCATCAAGTTTAAGGACAGCTTTTTGATTTCCATTCCAGCCTTTTTTTTCATGATTTTAAACTTTTTCATTTTTTTTCAAACCCTTAAATTTCAAAGTCCCTAACCTGCAATTCGTACAAAGGGACGGGGATTCGTTTAGGCTTTATGGATTGGCTGCAACCGTTTTTTCGAGGGGGCTAAAATACAGCCGCCGCTCTAATGCAACGGAGGAAATCGTGGATAAACATTGAACCTGTTTTTAGATGCGGTTGGGTTTTTAGGAACAAAGGGAACCCCTCCGATTCAAATAACACCACCTCGAAATCAGGTCAAAGAATCTTATCCGAAAAAATGGCCGCTTATCATTTGGCATTATGTCCGTATCGCATTATATTTGCCCCGTCAATTGCCCGATCGTCTAACGGTAGGACAGCAGTTTTTGGTACTGTTTGTGGTGGTTCGAATCCATCTCGGGCAACATTAGCGCTCTTCGGGGCGCTTTTTTTATGTCGTGTGTTGAGGCATCACCCAGCCACTTAACCTATTCATAACAGACTGCGTTCCGGTGGCTCTTCGGTTTTTTTTGTAATTTCAACCCAAATAAAAATTCCAATGCTTCGATTGCTATTTCTAAGCTTTCTTTTGCCCATCAGTCTGTTCGCCCAAACCGACACGGAATTTTGGTTTGTGGCCCCCGAGGTTCAGCAAAGCCATGGCGACCGGCCCATCACCGTTCGTTTGTCCACCTCGCAGCAAGCGGCCACGGTACAAATTACCATGCCCATCAATCCGGGATTTCCTCCGATCAACGCAGTAATTCCCCCCAATACTACCAATTCCTTCGATTTAACCACTTGGGTGGATTTGCTGGAGAACAAACCCGCCGACGTGGTCCTTGACAAAGCCCTGCGCATTGTTTCAAGCGCACCGATTACGGCCTATTATGAGGTGGTTACTTCCTGCAACTGCAATCCCGACATTTTCACCTTAAAAGGCCGAAACGCCTTGGGCACTTCTTTTATGCTTCCTTTTCAAACCTTCCTGAACAATGGAGTAGGAAATGCCTGGAGCGGATTTGATGTTGTGGCAACCCAGCCCAATACCAGCATTACCATAACTCCCACCGCCGCCATTGTAGGCCATCCGGCGGGCGTGCCCTTCACCATCAACCTAAACATGGGCGAAACTTGGAGTGGAGTATCCACATCACAGAGTTTTACTCAGCGGCCCAGCGGAACAACAATTAGTTCAGACAAGCCCATAGCAGTTACCATCAAAGACGACTCCATGAATGGAGGTGTTTACGGCGGGTGTGCCGACCTGATGGGCGACCAAATGGTTCCTATTCCATTGCTCGGCACCGACTACATTACCATCAAAGGCTATTTGAATGGTCCCGACCGGGTTTTTGTAATGGCAACCCAAAACAACACCCAAGTAACCATTGATGGAACCGTTGTAGGAACCATCAATGCTGGGCAAAGCTATACCCACGTTCAATCGGCCAACACTGCCTTTATTCAGGCCAGCTTGCCGGTGTACGTCTTGCATACCACAGGTTTTGGCTGCGAAGTGGGGGGAGCCGTTCTACCGACCATTATTTGCACTGGCAGCCAGCAAATTGGTTTTACCCGAAGTACCACCGAATTTTTTGCCTTAAATTTAATGGTGAAAGCCGGGGGTGAAGGCAATTTTACCTTAAACGGCAATCCCACCCTCATTACCTCAGGCAATTTTGCACCTGTTCCCGGCTCCAATGGCGCATGGATGTATGCCCAAATTCAATTTAACACCAACAACATCCCCCAAGGCCAGGCAAGCCTCATTGCCAATTCTTCTCATTTGTTCCACATGGGGGTGATCAACGGCGGAGCTTCTTCCGGTTGCCGGTACGGGTATTTCTCCGACTATTCAGCCTATCAATTTGACGCCAGCTCTACCACCGATTCAATCTGCCAAGGAGGCAACCTCATTTTGAGTGCCAATTCTTTGGGCGGGGCCAATTATCAGTGGACCGGTCCAAACAATTATTCAAGTTCCAACCAAATCGATACGCTATTCAATGTAAATCCGTCGATTTCAGGACTGTATCATTTGACGGGTTCGGTTGGAGCCTGCCCTGTGATTTCCGATAGTATATTGGTGTTTATTCAGCAAACGCCTGCCCCTGCGGTGGCCGCTCCCCTGGGGCCTGTTTGTGCTGGCGACACGGCATTTCTTTCGGCTACTGGCCCATTGGGTGCGTCGTATCAGTGGTCTGGGCCAAACAACTTTCAATCTACAGGTCAACAAACCCAAGTTGTTGGGATTCTGTCTCCCCAATCTGGTTGGTACACTGTGATTCCAGTCATTAATGGGTGCCCCGGCAGCAGCGATCAGGTATGGGTTTCGGTTGATTCTGTCGCCCTTAATCCCCAGGTTGTTTCGCCAGTATGCAACAACGGGAGTACGGGCAGCATTCTATTGAATGTACAAAGCGGCATATCTCCTTTTACCTTTGCTTGGAACGGGAATTTACCTCCGGTTTCTCAACAATCCAATTTGGTTCCAGGCACCTATACCGTTTTGGTAACCGATTCGAACGGCTGCACGGCAACTTTTTCGACAACCCTTTCTAACCCTGCCCCCATCAACGTTTCTTTAAATGCCAGCCCTGCTACCTGTCCCAGTTCTGCCGATGGAAGCCTTCAAGCTCAAACGGGAGGCGGTACCGGCCCCCTTTCCTTTCAATGGAGCCATGGCCCAACGGTTCAAAATCCAGCCCCTGTTTCAGGTGGTTGGTATTTTTTAACCACCACCGACAGCAACGGTTGTCAAAGAACAGATTCGGTTTTGGTGCCGGCACCGCCCATGCTAACCGCCGCTTTCGATTCTGTTTTGCCGCCTCTGTGCTTTGGGAATTCAAACGGCTTTCTTTCGCTTTTGGCCAGCGGTGGCCCCGGCGGATTTAACTACCAATGGATTGGTAGCGGCTATTCTCAAGCTAGCCAAGGGGGCTTGGCCGCGGGGAATTACCAAATCGTACTGACCGATGGCCTTGGCTGCGACACGCTTATTTTAGATACCAGCCTTATTTCTCCGCCCCCGGTGGTTGTAACGGCTGCGGGCCCCAACCCGATTTGCCAGGGCATCCCCTTTTTGCTAACGGCAACGGGTGGTCAATCTTATCTTTGGGCAGGAGGCAGCATCAACGGAACGGGTGGCGACAGCGTATTTACCAGCCTGCAACAAAACACGACCTTCTCTGTAATTGGCTCGGTTGGTCCTTGTGCCGATACCGCCCAGGTTTCCGTTTCCGTATTGCCCCGTCCTCAGGCCGACGTCCAATGGCAAGGAGCTTGTGTAAACGATACGCTTTGGCTCGATGCCAGTGGCAGCCAAGTGGGCAATCCAGCTCAACTGCAACAGTGGTTTTGGGATTTGAATGAAGATGACCAAAACGATGCCCAACAAATTGCAATTGGCCATGTGTTTTCTGCGCCGGGGTCCCCGATTGTTCGGCTGATTGTGGTAGCCGACAATGGCTGCATTGACACCCTTCATGTGCCGGTGGCGGTTCACCCACTTCCCTTTTCCGCATTTGTTCCGGTTGTGGTTTGTTCTGGACAAATTTTCCAGCCTCAAAACTCCAGCACCATATCTTCAGGGAACCTTAGTTCGTTTTTATGGAGCTTTGGAGACGGAGGCAGCGGCAGCGGACAAAGTCCAAGCTATACCTATTCAGATACCGGTTGGTTTCAGGTTCAACTGATTGCCGAATCGGACCAAGGTTGCTTAGATACAGCCCAGTCTAACATCTATGTTTCTCCGGGTCCCGAAGTCGCCGCCAATGTAGTTCCCGGTTGTTTTGGCTTGGTTGAATTTAGCTTGCAGCAAATCCATGGAGACTCCTTGGTAAATCCTGTAACCTGGAATACGGGCGAGAACACTCAAACAACGGGGAATCCTATAAATTACACCTATCAAGGGGGGCCTGGCAGCTATCCTGTGCAAGCTTTTGTGTTTGATGTAAACGGATGCCGAGGCGAAGCCAACACCACCGCCGAGGTGCCCGACACCAAAACCTGGGAAGACATTTCGTTTCCAAATGTGCTGACTTCCAATGGCGATGGCCTCAACGATGAACTCGTTTTTGATTCGGACATTGAAAATTGTTCGCCCTATTTGGTCTGGGTATTTAACCGCTGGGGCCGGCTGGTTTTTGAGGGCAGTTCTGGGGGCAGCATTTTCCGGGGCTTTACCCAAGACGGGGCTAAGCTGGAAGATGGCGTATATCAGTACATTGTACGGGCTGCAGATGGCTCCTTCGAGCGGGTTAGCATCCTGTCCCTGTTTGGACAGCCTTAAACAAAAACACGTTAATTGATCAATTCAATGACCACCCGCCGATTCAGGTAGCGGCCTTCTGGGCTGCTGTTGTCGGCTGCGGGTCGATGTGGACCAAACCATTGTGTTAATATTCGGGCAGGGGTTAGGCCGCATCGAATCAGGTAGTTCTTGACTTCCAGGGTTCTCAATTCCGACAAATTCAGGTTGTAATCGTTCCCTCCAACGCTGTCGGTATGGCCGCCAAGCATAATCCTTAATCGAGGATTTTGATTCAAGTGCAGCAACAATTTTTTCAATCGGGCTTCCATGTCGGGAGACAAATCAAAGTGGTCGTGATCAAAATGAATCCGAGTCATCAGGTCTAGGTCTTCGGCTTGGGTTCTTAAATCAACTTGCAAGGTCCTACTCAAAGGCTCCAACGAAACATCATCCACCAAATAATACGCACGCTGCCGAGTGTTGTACAACAGGTCCAAAATGTTGCTTCCGGTGGTTCCTCTATCCAGTTTAGGTGTTTCACGGTCATCCCTAAAATTCCCGATGGTCAAGTATTGCAGGGGTTCTCGAGCAACTAAGGTATCTTGAATTAACACCCACCGGTCGGCCCGCTCCAAGACCTCTTTAAATTCTATTTGAGGAATAAGCTTAAGTCGTTTGTATGAATCTTGCTTTACCGGTTGTGCTGAAAAATAAAAGCCAAGATTTCCGGCAGCAACCGGACTGTTTTTGTGGAGCCTAACCCAGGCTTTTAGCAGGTATGATTCTCCTGGCACCAAAGCCGCCGCCAAATGGGTTTGAATATACTCCCTCCAGGCCCCATGTGGCGGGCTTATTCCGTAGGTAAAAATGCCCACCATGCTTTGCCCCCGGTGGGCAGAAACGCCCACGATGTTGCTTCCTGAGCCGCAATAGTTGGGGCATTGTTCGTTTTGGAAAGAGGTAAACACGTCGGCGGTAGTGAAGGTCGGCAGCGTCCAATTATTGATGTTAAATTCATTCAATCGGGCCACCCATCCACAGGGAATTTCGCCTTTAAAAACCTCAAACCCGCCGTTATACACTAGATTTTGGCTTCGCAGGCCAGAGGCTATGCCAAAAAAGAAAAGGTATCGGCAGCTTTTTATCCAAGAAAAGGACACCATCATCGTCGGTATTCGGGTTGATTGCTGTCCAACATTTGAAGGTAATTTTTAAACCTGTCGGGGTGAATTTTACCCGATTCAACCCCTTCTATAACGGCACAACCAGGCTCATTGGTATGCAAGCAATTGGAATACTTGCATTCGTTTTTGAGTTGAAATATATCGGGGAAGAAATCGCCAATCTGCCCATCTTCCATATCGTAGAGTCCAAACTCTTTAATTCCTGGAGTGTCGATGATGCGTGTTTCTGTGTTCAGAAATAGCATTTCGGCGAAGGTGGTTGTGTGTTTCCCTTTTTTGTGTTTGTCAGACAAGCCCCCGGTTCTTAGGTCAAGGCTTGGAGACAAGGCATTAATCAAGGTGGATTTCCCTACTCCAGAATGGCCACAAACCAATGTGGTTTTTGATTCCAACCATTTTTTCAGGTCTTCTATGCCTAGGCCTGTTTCTGCCGAGACTGAGAAAACAGGGTAAGGCAATTTTCGAAAATGAGATAAAAAGCGTTCGGCCTCGTCTAAGTGTTCTGGCCAAAGGTCGCATTTGTTAACCACAATGCAGGCCGGAATAGAATAGGCCTCGGCGGTCACCAAGATTCGATCGACAAAGCCTGTACTGGTACGTGGGTGAAGAACAGAGGCTACCACCCAAAGTCCATCCAGATTGCTGGCCAGAATATGGGTTTGCTTGTCGAGCCGGGTCGACGTTCGAATTAGGTAATTTTTGCGTGCTTGAATTTCCTCTATGGTGTGGGGTTGTCCGGGTATGGGTTCCGACAATCGGACTAAATCGCCAACGGCAACGGGATTGGTATGCTTCAAGCCTTGCAAGCGCAACTTTCCTGCCAATTGAGCGGTTGTCATGCACTGGGCATGTGGCAGCCAGATTGAATAGTGGTTTCCAGTAGAACGAGTTACAATCCCGTCCATAAAGCTGTGCTGGGATAGGCAAATGCAATGTAGGTGAATAGGCAGGCACTGGCAAGCAAAACATAACCAAGCAAACTACCCAGCACACCTCCAATCAAATTGCCTGTTTTTCCGGTAAGCAAAAGAGTAAACAAAAGGTCAATCCCTAGGGCCAATCCCAACAAAGCTAGGGCCTGAAAAACCATAATTCCATTTAGGGTAATTTGCAGCCACAGGACTAGGCCCACGGCCAACCATGCAAAAATCCCCCCCAACAATGCTGTCCAAAAGGACCTATACAAAGGCTGATATTCGGCCCATTGCAACAATGCGGCCCGAATAAGCACAAAGAGTAAAAAAGCAGAGCCGGCCAACAAGCCGTTCAGGGGGTCGTTTAAAAATGAATCAAACTCCTCAAATAAAAGGGTGCTGGGCTTCATTCCTGCAAGTTACGATTTTTCGGCTGAACCCTTAGCCCACTCTAACAGCTGCCGGGTAAGCGATTCTATTTTAAACAAGGCATCGGCTTCTTTTTGCCGCTCAATAGCCACCACCTCTGGCTTTGCATTGGCCACAAAACGTTCGTTGCTTAGTTTTTTGCGTACACTTTCAACAAAACCCTCTAAGTAGGTTTTTTCCTTTTCAATGCGTTCAATTTCGGCCGCCGCATCCATATATCCCCCTGCAGGAATGCTACACGTCCATTGCTTTACCTGAAAGGAAAATACCTCTCTTGGGGCCGGGTCTTGGGTATTTACAAAAGACACATGGGCCAAATGCCGAAGTATTGACTCTAGGTTAGAATCCCAATGAATGTGTTCGGTGCCCGAAACAAAAAGGGTTAATGGGTCTTTCATGGGTATGCCCTGTTGCTGCCGAACAGCCCTAACTTGGGTAATAACCTCGAACATCAATTCCATTTTCGCTAAGAACTCAAGGTTAAAGGAATGTGCCGCTTGCGGCAAGAGTTCAACCATCAGGCTTTTTCCATGGGCACGATGGCGTAATCCTTGCCAAATTTCTTCTGTAATAAAGGGAATAAATGGGTGCAACAAGGCACAGAGCTGCTCTAACCGTGCCGTCGCAGCCTCAAGCCCCGCTTCCGAAAGTCGGAATCCAAATGCAGGCTTCACCATTTCTAAGTACCAACTGCAAAAATCATCCCAGGTAAGTTTGTACACTGTCATCAGGGCTTCGCTGATTCGAAATTGTTCAAATTGCTGATTCAACTTCGCAGAAACCTCTTGTAAGCGCTCGCTCATCCAAGCTTCAGCCAGGGTAAGCCGTTCCGTTTCTAAAGGGTCTATGGATAATTCCGAATCCTGTTGTTGCTGCTTCCAGTGCACAACCAATCGGTAGGCATTCCAAAGTTTATGGGTAAAATTCCGCCCTTGTTGGCACAAATTCTCATTAAAAAGCAAATCGTTGCCCGCAGGGGCACTCAACAGCATGCCTACCCGAACTCCATCGGCACCGTGTACTCGAATAAGGGCAAGGGGGTCGGGCGAATTTCCAAGGCTTTTTGACATTTTTCGCCGCTGGTCGTCGCGAACAATACCTGTAAAGTACACGTTTTTAAACGGAGCCTTTCCTTGAAAAGCATACCCGGCCATCACCATTCGAGCCACCCAAAAGAACATAATCTCAGGTGCGGTAACCAAATCGTTGGTCGGATAATAATAGGAAATCTCTGGATTGCCCGGCGATTTGAATCCATCAAAAACAGAAATGGGCCACAACCAAGAGCTAAACCAGGTATCCAACACATCTTCATCTTGATTCAGCTGGCTAAAACTGGGGTTCAGGGCGGCCATTTTTTCTTTTGCCTCGGACTCTGTCAAGGCCACCACTGCATTTCCATGCTCATCGTACCAGGCCGGAATCCGCTGTCCCCACCAAAGTTGGCGGCTGATGCACCAATCTTTTATGTTTTCTATCCAATGCCGGTAGGTGTTTTTAAACTTCGCGGGATGAAATTGGATTTCATCTTGCATAACGGCATCCAACACCTGCGGGTATTTTTGCATGAAGGCCTGCATGTTGACAAACCATTGCAGAGAAAGTCGAGGCTCAATAACCGCTTGAGTTCGTTCAGAATGCCCAAGCTGTTGAGCGTACTCTTCTGTTTTGACCAACAAGCCCTGGCTATCGGCCGTCTGGGCAACCGCTTTCCTTGCCTCGAATCGATCCATGCCGGCAAAGCGGCCTGCCAGCTCGGTTAGAAGTCCCGTTTCAGTAAACACATCGGGGGCTGTAAGTCCATGCCGTTGGCCCAGCGCATAATCGTTGGGGTCGTGGGCGGGGGTTACTTTTAAGCAACCCGTTCCAAAATCGGCACTTACATAATCGTCGGCAATGATGGGAACCCATACATCGGTTAGGGGCACCCGCACCTTTTTACCGATCCAATTTGTGTAGCGATCGTCCTGGGGGTTTACGCAAACGGCCACGTCCGCAAATATAGTTTCAGGACGGCTGGTCGCTACTACAATATAGCTGCCTGGGGTTTCCCCTTCATATTTTAAGTAATACAGAATCCCAGATACTTCTTTGTGAATCACTTCCTCATCCGACAAAGCAGTACGGCCTACGGGATCCCAGTTTACCATGCGCAGGCCCCGGTAAATTAATCCTTGCTCATGCAATCGAACAAACACTTCTTGCACTGCCAAGCTTAAATCGGGCTCCATGGTAAATCGAGTGCGGTCCCAATCGCAAGAGGCCCCTAACTTTTTCAACTGCTCTAAAATAATGCCCCCGTATTTTTCTTTCCATTCCCAGGCATGGTCTAAAAAAGCCGCTCTGCCTATCTCTCTTTTTTTAATGCCTTTTTCCCGCAGCAAGGCCACAACTTTGGCTTCGGTGGCAATGGAGGCATGGTCGGTACCGGGAACCCAGCAGGCGTTTTTTGATTGCATGCGGGCACGGCGAACGAGTACATCTTGTATGGTATTGTTGAGCATGTGCCCCATGTGCAGAACCCCCGTTACATTGGGCGGGGGAATCACAATGGTGTAGGGCTCCCTGTGGTCGGGGGTCGATTTAAAGTACCCCTGGCTTAACCAATACGAATACCAATAATCTTCCCGCTGATTCGATTCAAACTGCTTTGAAATTTCCATGGCGTGGGTCTGCTTAATGGGCCAAAAGTACTACGAATTTTGCTGGTTTTAGGGCAAATGCGACGGAAGGAAAGCACATTCATTTGGCTGGGCCGAAGCACATTCATTTGGCTGGGCCGATTTTAAAAACACCCTTTTTAGCTGAAAAAACGCAAGCTCTTTTGCGGTTAATATCCTACGAAAACCGCCTTTCATGGTTTTTTACCCTAGAGCCCACCGCCATTCAGGCCGTTTTTTCAGGAACAACAAAAGACAGCAGATTGCTTGCGGAAAAATGGCCCCGATGTGGCTATGGGTTATGGCCTTTGGCTCGGCGGGGGGAGGCCTACTCAAACAAGAACCCTGAAATTCCGCTTCGCCATTCAAGGGCAAAGGGCGTGTTGTCGGTCCTAAGGTGCAATTCCTGCCGACCTTAAAAGGTCATTGGCCAGGGCACTTGCTCCAATCCGAAACGAACCTGAATGGGCGGTTTTTCCGGTCTGGCTTTCAAAAATGTCTAAGTAGCGTACTGCGGTTTCCCGGTCGCGTATTCCTCCCGAGACCTTTAATCCGGCTGTGGGATTTGTCTTGGCAATAGCGGTGCAAAAAATTTGGGCCGCCAATTCGGTAGCGCCCTTTGGAATTTTGCCGGTCGATGTTTTCAAAAAATCAGCTCCAGCAGCCAGCGCATAGCAAGCCATGTTGTACAGCAAGGCTTCGTCTTCAATTTGTCCGCTTTCCAAAATCACCTTTAAAGGGATTGGTCCACAGGCTTCTCGAGCTATACATACTTCTTCAAACACCGATTGCCCTTGGCTAAAAAGGGCAGCCCCTCTGTCAATTACCCAGTCTATTTCGTTGGCTCCGGCATCAATAGCCCGCCGGGTTTCTATGGACTTCAGGCTAGGCTCGGCCTTTCCCGAAGGAAAGTTGCCCGCAACAGCAGCAAGGGGTATAGGAAGGTCCTGAATGCCCTTTCGAGCGGCCCCCAGCAAAGGAGCATAGACGCAAATGGCCGCAGGCATAAACCGCCCCTCGGTGGCTCTGCACACCCGTGCAATCTCCCCGGTCCAATTCAATATACTGATGGGCGTATCTAAATCACCCAAAGCGGTAATGTCTAAAAGGCCATACAACCGTTCATCTTTCATAGCACAAATTTATTTTATTTGCGTGCCACTGCCTATATCCGCTTTTTTTTCAACAGTCCTTACAATTTCTTTAATTTGCAGCTATGAGCTTAGAGAAAACATGGATTGATGTTCCCCCACCCTTGGAACAGGACACAACAGAGTTGGCCTTGGCCATACGGAGTAGTCCGACGGTGGCTCGCTTGCTTTTGCAGCGTGGTGTTTCCACTTTTGAAGAGGCGAAATTGTATTTCAATCCGGGAAAAGAAGGGCTTTTGCCGCCCTTGTTGATGAAAAACATGGATAAGGCCGTTGGGAAAGTCCTTGAAACCATGAAAGGCGGAGGCCTAATTCGGTTTTACGGGGATTACGATGTAGATGGCACAACCTCGGCCTCCATGATGTATTGGCATTTTCGACAGCATTTTAAGTACGATACCGTAGATTATTATACTCCCGACAGGTATAAAGAAGGGTATGGAGTTTCTGAAATAGGGGTGCTGCATGCCTTAGATTCTGGTGTTGAATTGCTGATAACGCTGGATTGTGGAATAAAAGACAAAGCCGCATTGAATTTAGCCGCAATGAAGGGGCTGCCGGTTATTGTATGCGACCACCACCGGCCGGGGGCTACACTGCCCCCCAGCCTTGCCATTCTAAATCCCAAGCAAGCCGATTGCCCGTATCCGTATAAGGAGTTAAGCGGTTGTGGAGTTGGATTCAAGTTGTTGATGGCCCTAAACGAAGCGCTGGGCATGGGCGAAACCGGCTTGGATGAAGCCCTGCAGTTTGCGGCGGTTTCAACCTGTTGCGACATTGTAGAGATGAAAGGCGAGAACCGCTGCATCACGGCTTTAGGACTGGAGGGCTTAAACAGCAACCCTTTGCCTGGATTCAAAATTATGAAGGAGCGGTCAGGGAAGGAAAAGGCGTTTAAGGTAGAAGATGTGGTTTTTATCTTGGGGCCCCGCATCAATGCGGCAGGACGGATTTCGCATGCCCACGGTGCCATAGAACTGTTGACGGCCCAAGAAGGAGATGAGCGGTTGGAGTCTTGGTGGCAAGCCATTCAGGAACACAATGCGGCCCGAAGGGTGTTGGACCAGCAAATTACCCGCGAGGCGCTGGAGGAATTGGATACCGAAGTGCAGCGGGCGAAAAAATCAACGGTGGTTTTTCGACCTACCTGGCATAAAGGGGTGGTGGGAATCGTAGCCTCTCGCTTGATTGAACGCTATTACCGCCCCACAGTGGTGTTGACCGAAAGTCAAGGCTTGTTGACTGGATCGGCTCGGACTTCTGGAAATTTTGATGTGTATGAAGCCCTCTTAGCCTGTTCCGATTTGCTGACAAAATTCGGTGGACACACCCATGCCGCAGGTTTGAGCCTGATGCCCGAACAACTGTCGGCTTTCGAGGCCGAATTTGAACGGGTGGTGGAAGAGCGGATTCTGCCTGAAGACCAACGCCCCGGAATCTGGATTGATGCTCCGCTGCCTCCAGAACTTATTAACCGAAGATTGTTTCAGGTGCTTGAACGCATGGACCCCTGTGGCCCTTCCAATTTGTCGCCGGTTTTTCGCTCTGGAAGGGTGCGGGCCATCCCTGATTCCGTTCGAGTACTGAAAGACGAACACCTGAAGTTGGTTTTAATGGAACCCGATGCCGAAGGGAATGCCTTGTCGGCCATTGGTTTTGGAATGGCAGCCTTGGCTCCTCTGGTGGGAGCCGGAAACGGGTTTGAATTGGCTTTTACTTTGTCTGAAAACACATGGAATGGGGTGAGCTCTTTGCAGTTGATGATTAAAGACATCCAAGCAAGGTAGGCCCGAAAAACACCTCAGTGCCGGCAGCTGTTCCCTATTTCCCCTGAACCCTAGTTAAACCTTGCTGAGCCAAAGCCATTTGAGGGTCAAGAGCCAAAGCCGCCTGATAGGCTTGCCTTGCCTCAGATTTTTGACCTAGAAATTCCAAGCAATATCCCCGATGGTATTGGGCCTGAATAAATTCGGGGTCTAAATTCAGGGCTTTGTCAAACCAGACTAAGGCTTCATCGGCTTGGTTTTTTTCAAACAGCAATAAAAACCCCAGGTTGTGCATGGAGGGTACATGCTGGGGGTCCAATTCCAGCAACTGCAAATAGGTGCTCATGGCCTCCGTTACCCGGCCGGTTTGCTGGTAATAATAGGCCAAGGCGTAATGGCTTTCTTGCTTCGAGGGGTTTATGGCAATGGCATTTTTAAAATACAGAATGGCTAGGTCAGACCGTTTTGCGGCATGCAACTGCCCCAGCTGAATCCAAGCATGAAAATAACTGGGGTCTTGTTCGGTAGCCGTTTGAAAGGAGGAAATGGCCAATCCCGTATCGCCCATTTCTTTAAAGGCCATTCCTTTGGTAAAATAGGCCCGAGGTTGGTAGGGATTTTGGCGGATTACCACATCAAGATGCTTAAAGGTTTCAGGGTATTTCCCCAAATAATACTGCAATTCGGCCATACGCAAATTGGCGTCAGCCCCTTCAGGTTCTATGGCTAGGGCCTTTTCAATTTGCATGGCGGCATCTTCCACCTTTTTGGTGGTAAACGACAAATCGGCCAAATGCAGCCAGATGTCGGCCCGCAAGGAATCAATGCTTAAGGCTTGGTTGGCATCGTTGCTGGCTTTATCGAAAAGTTGGTTTCGGGCAAAATACCGAGAACGGGCAAACCAGGCATCTGGATTTTGTGGCTGAGCTTCAATTTGGGCATTCAAACGAAGCAGCTCGGCGGCAGAATCCACCACCGCTTCGACTCCGTCGGGTTTTGATGTGCAACCGGAACTGCCCGTTCCAAACAATAAAAGCCCCAGAATTCCTAAGCCCGATGCGAACAGGGCGAATGAAGGCAGCCCAAACCAAGGTGTGCTCAATGCATTGAATTTGACGTAAAGATAAGAAGCCCTGCCCAGCGTTCCACTATTTTGCATAAAAGTAGGAATGAACCCCGATTTGGCCCGCATTTATCCCGGCTGCTTTTCCCAAAAAAAACTCAGGTTTAGCATCAAGGCCCAGTTGTGCGGGCCCATTGTAGCGGTTGCCGCCGAAAGCACATGCATGTAACGGCCCTCTAAGCCCAATCGAACAAAAGAGCTGGGCGAATAGCACAGGTTGGCGCTGCTTGAAAGCAGCCTTAAGTTTGGGGCCCAATATCCCAGCGCTTGCCGCCCTTCGGGGTCGTGGTAGTAATCGGTACGAAGGGCAGATGACCAGCGGGCAGACCATTTCTTTTGAACCACCCCCCCAATATAAAACCAGGGTTTCCAGCCCAAGCCTGCCGCGTTTTCCAATCCCACATCGGCAATGCCCCAAAGGGCAAATCCGCGGCCCGCCTTCCATCGAATCCAGGTGTTTTGAAACAAACGCGGGCTGTTGGCCGAATCGGGCAAGGCATGCCCATAAAAGCCCCCATGGCTTAGGGTTAACGAGTCGGAAGGATTCCACTCCACAAGCCAACCAAAGCCCGGATGAGTGTAGGCGTCGGACATGCGGATGCGTTGCCAGCCGTTGTTGATCCAAGCCTGAAGTTTTAATTGAGTATTGGGAGTCCATTCTAGCCGAGCTCCCGTTAAGTAGTACGGCGATTGTTCGGACGAGGTAGAACGGCCCAAGCAAGGGTTGGACAAAGGAAGCAAGGATTCGGCGCCCAAATAGCTTTGAAAAATACCGGCATCCAGCCACAGGTTTGACCCGAGTTTAATTCCCGCATTGGCTTCAAAAATGGATTGAAGGGGCGCGGGTTCGGCCGCGAGATTTGTTTCTACATAGCTGCCGGCCATCAAAGCGAATCGGCCTCGGAATTTATCGTGGTCCAACACCAGTCCGGCAACGGCCAAGTTAAGGGCAACTTCCCCGTTTCGGTGGTGGTTGAATAAAAAGTCGGGGCGGGTGGTTGAGTCGGTTAGGCTTAGGTCTTTGCTCCAATACACGTCGGCCGCAGCCCAATAACCTAGTTTTTGGGCTTGGATTTTCAAGGTGGCAGTCCAAGCTATTGGCATCAAAAAAAGGCAGGCCTTTTTCAAAACAAAACGGCGCATTTATCTGGAATTTAGTTCGGTATAGCCCAGCAATCGGTGTGCAATATCGCCGTTGTTTCGGGCATACACATAAATTTGATACTCGTTTTCGGTTTGGGCAAAATCGCCTTCGGTGGGCATAAGTTCTGCCTGATTTTTCCCCTTGGGCACCCAGCCATATAGGTAATTGTAGAGTCCTTGTTTTAGCGGAACAGACAGCATATATGCTTGGGTTCCGGGGTCATAGACCATTTTGTAGCGTACATCCAAATGTCCGTTGCTCATGCCGCCCAACAAATACACATCTCCATTTCCAAGGGGGGCCGAGGGCGCATAGATGAATTGGGTTTCGATGTAATCTTCGTCCATGGAGCGGGTGTAATTTTGGCCTCTGAAATAAAAGCACTTTCCGTTCAGGTCGGGCAGGTCTCGGTAGGGGCTGCTGGCGCGAGGCAGTTCAGGCCGCAGCAGGGCTTTCCATTTTCCTTTTTGTTCTTCGAAAGCCAGAACGGGCTCTCGAATTCCAATCAGGGATTTCAGGTCAAGGAGCCGATACTGGTTGCCGCCACCAAAGGCATTTTCGCCACCTACGTGGTCAAAATACAAGGTTTTGCTGTCAATAAACCGGGGTTTAATGTCCATTTTGGCGTTGTCCCAGCGGCGGTTTTGGGTGATGTGTACGATTAGATCTTCGTCGAGCAGGGGTAGATTTAAGCTGCCGGTGTTCAGGTTAAAAACCACCTCTTGGTGGCTAAGGCGAATCCGTGCCGAGCTGGCGTTTCGTACGGTGGCGGCCAGCTTAAGAACAGGTTGCAGCACAAAGCAGCGTTGCTGAAAAAGAATTTCGTCGGGATTGTCGGTAGGAAAAACCTGAATCAGGTAATTGCCGGCCAAGGTAGGCCGCATGGATTCGTTCGGAAACCGGAACCAGTATTTGGTGTAGGGAGTGGTGGCGTTGTTTGAAAAGGCATAATCCAATATAGGTTGGATTTCGAAGCCCTGCATGTACTGCATAAAAAGCAGGTCGGTTTTTTCCCACATGGCCGAGCAGTGCAGCACCCGGTAACTTAAATCGCGGGTGTCGTGGTTCAGGTCGTCGAAAGAAACTTCAAGCTGCTGCTCGCTAAACAACTCCACAATAGGCGGCAACAGGGGCTCCTCCGGTGGGTGAACCGAAGGACTCCAAATGCTGGACGAAAAAATCCGGTTTTCGGTTTGGGCGGATGCTTCAGGTAGGGTTAGGCTGCCCAGCATTAGAAAAAAAAGAAACGTAGGGGTAAAACGAGGCATGGCATAAAGGTAAGGAGCAATTCTGTTATTGCTTATTGTCAATATTCAAGCCAAAATGAACAAGGCTGTCGGCAAGCATTTCGGTTAGTATTCTGGCCCCATTTAAATTGAGGTGTCCAAAATCGGCAAAAACACTGTCTGCATCAAAAGAAGGCCCAAAATCCAATGTCTGGCAGTTGGCATATTGCTTGAATAAATTAAACCTCTTTTGGAAATAATGCTCATTTTTGGGCCCTATCGCGATATAAAAATAGGGGTGTTGGGGAGCTCTAAAAACAACGAAGTTTACCTTGGGATGGGCCTGTATTAAAGTATGAAGGACGGTATCGCTGATGTTCGAATGAAAGGAATCGAATTTTTTGCGGGCGGGCTGTTCTTTGTTTTTTAACCAACGCTTATTCTCCATGTATTTCCCAGACATTGACCTGTTCGGGAATGGCATTTTAATGAAATAGTCCAAGGTGGTTTTTGGGGCATTCGAAATCAAGAACGCCCAATCTGACGCACTTAAATAATACATGCTTCCCGTTTCACGGATCAGGGCAGCTGGGCTTATGTTGTTTTCAAGGGAGGTGTATGAAAAGTTGTTCAATTCAAATAGGATTAGCCTTGAGCCTTGGTGGATGGATTTTTTTGCAGCTTGGGTTGACCAAAAAACGCCCTGTCCGCTTAACCCCCGATTTTTTGCTTCAATGGACAACTTTTGGCTAAGTAAGTCGTCGTTTATTGAAACTTCAGCATGGGAACTGCCAAAGATGACAATGGGAGGAGGATTTGGACTTTTTTGGTTCCAAAACCGGTCGGCTTGCCTAAGGACCAAAAACAAAAACAAAAGAAAGGCTAAAAAACCGATTGAAAAGCAAACGAGCCTTCGAAAAAAAAACCAATGCATCAGAAACTAAAATAAATGAAAGGAATTTGATGGACGGACAGCCGTAGAACAAGGAAAACCAAAACAAAATAGAACAGCCATCGAATGGATTTTGGCCAGGTGTTTGGTATGGTTTCAATAGCAAATAAGCCTTTACGCCCCTGCCATTCAACTGTAAAAAAGCCCAAAATGGCGAAGGGTAAAAAAAGCCCGATTCGCTGGGTAAATAAGTTTGCCGTTTGGCGGTAACCGATTGGATAAGTAAGACCTGCAAACATTTCATGTAGGTATTGAGGCAGCATACTTAAGGAGTCAATTCTAAAAAACAACCACGACATAACCAGAAGCAAAAAGGTAAATGCCATGGATGCAATGGAGAATCCTTGTTTTATGTTTGAGGGAATGGGTGTGAAAAGTCGGTTGGACAGGGTTTGCAAGGACTTGGTTGTTAAATACAAAATACCATGAATTCCACCCCAAGCTAAGAATTTTAGGTCAGCACCATGCCAAAGTCCGCTTACTAAAAACACAAGCATAATATTGCTGCCCATTTTAAAGGGCGTTGTTCTATTGCCGCCCAGGGGCAGGTAAATATAATCTCGAAACCAAGTAGAAAGAGAAATATGCCAGCGTCTCCAGAATTCGATTAGGTTGGTAGAAAAATAAGGGAATTTGAAATTTTGACTCAACTTAAATCCGAACAACCTGGCCGTCCCAATAGCTATATCGGAATATCCTGAAAAATCACAGTAAATCTGAACGGCAAAAAAAACAGGCCCCAGCCAAAGGGTTAAGCCCGAAAATTTTAGGTAATACATGAACACAAGGTCAACCACTTCAGCACAACCATCGGCAATCACCACTTTTTTAAAAAGGCCCCATAAAATTTGCCGCAGGCCTAAATGCGCCTCCTTGAGCAAAAAATGCCTGCGCAATGAAAATTGGGGCAATAGGTGGGCGGCTCTTTCTATTGGACCCGCAACAAGCTGAGGAAAAAAGGCAACAAATGAGGCAAACGACAACAGATCTTTGTGAGCTTCCATTTTTTTTCGATACACATCGATGCTGTACCCCATGGTTTGAAGCGTATAAAAACTTAAACCTACGGGTAAAACAACGTTTAATTCAGCGGCCTTGAATGAACTGCCGAAAAACGAAAAGGCGGAAACGAACCCTTCAACAAAAAAATTGCAATACTTGAAGATGCCCAAAGCCCCTAAATTTATCAATAAACTTATGGTTAAAAGCAGGCGCCTTTTAACTTTCAGATGTTGTTTTGACATGGCCAGACCCACCCAAAAATCAAGGACTGTACTCGCTGCAATAAGGCCCAAAAACCTCCAATCCCACCAACCATAAAAAACATAGCTTGATGCAAGCAGAAAAGCGTTTTGAGGACGTATTCGAGCAGCCCCTAAAAGCCAGTAAATGGCAAATACAACAGGCAGAAAAACAGCAAAGTCAAGCGAATTAAATACCATGCAACAGAGCCTATCCCCAAAGATATTCTCTTTTTAGTTTAAAAAGCCTCAAAACCAAACCCGCAAAAAAATATTGAGTTGGCTTCTGCTTTTCGGCGCCCCGGCCCCCGGATTGCAGCGGCAGGGGGCGGGTGCTGCGGGCAGGGCAGGGCCGCCGGGCGGAGGCGACTTTAGGAGCCCACGCACCGGCCAGCCCTGCCGCCCGCAGCACACGCACACTACAGCGGAAAGCCGGACAGGGCCCCCAATTAACAATTTATTTACAACAAGACTGTTGCGGCTAACTCGCATTCCGTACCTTTGCTTCAAATACAATGCCATGAAAAAATACGTACTTTCCTTACTTGCCTTTGGACTTAGCCTAAGCGCGTTTGCCCAAAATTGCTCCAATATTTTTATCTCGGAATATGTGGAAGGTTCTAGCAACAACAAAGCATTGGAAATTTACAACCCAACCAACAATCCTGTGGATTTGGGCAGCTACCGACTGATTCGCTACGACAACGGCAAGAATTTTGGGGAAGAATTGATTAACCCCGATATGATTTTGAGTTTTCCGGCCGGCACCATTGTGGCCCCAAAAGATGTGTATGTTTTTGCCCTAAATCAAACAGACCCTTTGGGAACCGGGCAAACCGCTCCCATTGATACCGCCCTGCAAAGCAAAACCGACGCGCTGTACTGCAACGGCTGCGCCCCCGGCAACAATTCTTGCCGCACCATGTGCTTTAACGGCGACGATGCCTTGGCCCTGCAGCAAATGAGCGAAGGCGGTACCTACATCAATGTGGATATTTTTGCCTGCGTAGGCGAACGCCCCAGCAACAACACCGGCGGATTTTCGCCCACGGCCGGTTGGACCAATCTGCCCCCCTTCTCTTCTATGCCCAACAACTACGACAGCAATACCCAAGGACCTTATTTTCTGCAATATTGGACTCAAAACAAAACCCTGATCCGCAAACCAAACGTTACTCAAGGCGTTTCAGTAAACCCAAACCCCCAGTCGTTCGACCCTTCGGTTCAATGGGATTCCATTCCCGAAGATTCGTTCGATAGCCTTGGAACCCACGTGTGCGATTGCAATTTTATGACGCTGGAAACGGCTCCCGAGGCCTTTACCAAAATTTCGCCCAACCCCACCGACATGGTGCTGCATGTGCGGGCCGAAACCAACATGCGCCGCATTTTGATTCGGAATTTGACCGGTCAGGTCGTTGTGGCTCCGCTTGCCGTTTCAGGCCTTCAGGCCAGCTTAAACGTGGAGGCCCTAAGCTCTGCTATGTATTTGATTGAAATTCAGTACGAAAGCGGTTTGGTGCGCAGCCAGCGTTTTTCTAAACGGTAAACCATGCCCAGGCGTCTTGCCCTGCTCTTTTTGAGCCTGTCTTGGCTCTGCATTTCTGAACAACTAAAGGCTCAGTCCTCTGTGGTTTCTGGCTTGGTGCTCGATTCCATTACCGGCGAACCCCTGCTGGGCGCCGCCGTCATTTACGCTCCAGGCAAGGGGGTTACGGCCGACCTAGAAGGGCGTTTTCGAATCAGCCTAGCCCCCGGAAACTACAACCTTGAAGTCCGGTTCATGGGCTACGAATCCAAGCGGTTTTCCCTAACCCTACCCCGCAAAAACGAAGAACTGCTGCTAAGGCTCTCGGCCTCGAAAGGCCATTCCCTTGAAGAATTTCAACTGGTTTCTGACCAGGCCAAACCCCGCGAAACCCCCGTGGCCTACAGCAATGTGTCGGCCCAACAAATCACCGAGAAACTGGGCGGGCAAGATTTGCCCATGCTGCTGAACGCCACTCCCGGTGTGTATGCCACCCAACAAGGCGGCGGCGACGGCGATGCCCGCATCAGCATCCGCGGATTCAACTCCCAAAACGTGCTGGTTATGGTGGACGGAGTACCCATGAACGACATGTTCAACGGCAGGGTGTTTTGGACCAACTGGTTTGGACTGGATCAAATGACCCAAACCGTGCAGGTGCAGCGGGGATTGGGGGCATCAAAACTGGCCATTCCCGCCATTGGAGGCACCATGAACGTGATGACCAAGGGCATTCAAATGAACAAAAGCCTGAGCATCAAACAAGAAGTAGGGAACGACCACAACTACCGAACCGTGGTGTCGGGATCAACCGGCAGGCTAAAAGGCGATTGGAGCATGCAAGCTGCCCTTTCGTACCGCTCAAACCAAGGTTGGGTCGAAGGTTTGTCTTCAAGCATGTTTTTCTACTTTTTTAAACTGAACAAAGAGTTTAAGAACCACGCTTTTTCCTTGTCGGCTTTCGGCGCCCCCCAAGAAAGTGGGCAACGGAGTTTTTTGTATGCCCAAAGTATAGAACAGATTGACCGAAATTTGGCGGGCTCGCTGGGCATCGACACCGGATTGGTCGCCACGCGCGGAAACCGCTTTTATTTTGGCTGGAACAACCTGGTGCGCACCCGCAGCGGAAACCGCAGCGCAGATTCGTTGTATGCCAAAGACGAAATTAGCCTGAGCGAACACATGGCGCAAAACAACCTGAACAGCGAAAAATACACCACCACGGTGAATGGATTTCATAAACCGGTGGTTACCTTTCAGCACAGCTGGAAGGCCGCTAAAAACTGGTATGTGAAAAATACGGCCTATGCCAGTTTCGGCTCGGGCGGGGGGACCAGCGCTGTGGACGGCGGCGGATCAACCGTTTCCGTTGGTTCGGCAGATTCCACAGGTCGAATCAACCTTCAAGCGCTGTACGATGCAAACATTGCAGGCCTGAAACAAGGTCTAACCACCTTAACCAGCAGCTACATCATCCGCAAAGACCACAACGACCATTCCTGGTACGGTTTTTTAAGCACATTTGAGGGCAAATTACCCCTGGGCATGACCTTGTCGGGCGGCATTGATGGGCGCTACTACAACGGCAGGGTGTACAGCACCGTTTGGGATTTGCTGGGCGGCGATCAGTACAAGCAACAAGGTCAACCCAACCAAAACAGACAGGCAAACGCCTTGTTGGGTTTGGGCGACACCCTTCGGCAGCACATTGAACGCGATATTTTGTGGGGCGGGGCCTTTGGCATGCTGGAATACACCGGCGAAAAATGGACGGCCTTTGTAAACCTGAGTGGATCCCTGAGCGGCTACAAACAATACAACCATTTTCTAAAAAAACAGCTGCAGCTGGGCGATACCGTTCTAAACATTGGTTACAACGACACCCTGAACTACCAAGGCAACACCTACACCCGCGGCAGCCAAGGCCTGCGCTCCAACGCTTCCGACCAAGTTTGGGCCTTTGGCTACACCGCCAAAGCCGGCCTAAACCACAACCTAAACAAGCACCACAACATCTACGGAAACCTGGGCTATTTTAGCCGGGTGCCCTATTTCACGTTTTTGATTACCACGGGCAACCGCCTGGTTAAAGAAACCTTGAACGAAGAGCTGTACAGCGGAGAATTGGGCTACGGCTACCGAGGCAAGCACTTTGCCCTGCAAGCCAACGCCTATTATACGCTGTGGAACAACAAGCCGACAGCGGTTTCATTCACCGTTGACGGAGAATCGGTGCGCGCCCTGGCCAGCAACATGGGCGCCCGGCACATGGGCCTTGAAATTGATTTTAACTGGAAACCCTGGAAGTTTTTAAGCGTAGATGGCATGGCCTCTTGGGGCGATTGGATTTGGAATCGGCAGGCCCAAGCCCAAATTTTAGACGAAAACGACGAGTTGGCCGGAGAAATTGCCTTTGACCCCCGCGGAGTAAAGGTGGGCGACGCCGCCCAGCACAGCTACTCCATCAGCACCCGCTGGATGCCAACCAAAGGACTGTATATTATGCCTGAATTTCAATACTTTAGCCACAACTACGCCAATTTCGATCCTTCAACCTACCAAATTACCGATTTGGCTTCTGGCTACGGTCCCAACCTGGGCCGGCAGGCTTGGAGGCTGCCCGATTACTACCAGCTGAACCTGTATGCAGGCTATCATTTTTACTTGAAAGACCGCCGCATTGACCTGCGCGGCAGCCTGCTTAACCTGACCGATTTGTCGTACATCAGCGATGCTTCCGACAACAATATGACCAATGCCGACACGTTCAACGCCGCTTCCGCTTCGGTGTACGCTGGCCTGGGTTTTCGCTGGATGTTCTCGGTAACCGCTACGTTTTAAGCCATGAAAAACCTCACCCTTTTCCTGTTGTCGGCGATGCTGGTTTCGTCTTGTACTCCGGAAGATATGGCCCTTGAGAAACTGCAAGGCCGCTGGCAGGCGCAAAGCTTGTCGCATCCGGATTCTGTTTGGCTAAAGCGGTTCGACACCTGCGGGATTGAGCTGGTATTCTTTCCCTGCGCCCAGCCGTACACGGCGACCTGTTCCCTGCAAATTCGCGAGCAAGGGCAGGGCGGATACCTGTCGGTGGACACGCTAAAGTACACGATTAAGGGCGATGAGCTTGCCTTTGTGGACCCCACAACCAAGCCTAAAATACTTATATTCAGCAGTTTGATTTTCAATCGCCGGTTTCGTTGGAGCTTAGCCACCGAATCGCAGTTGGAATGGGCACGCATTGACACCACGGTGGTTGAATTTCGGTTTCAACGCATGGAATAGGGAATTTGGGCGGCTGCGGGCTTTCACCGGTAGTCCTCGGTTGCCGGTGGCTGGCCCAGCGGGTTTGCGGGGGCTCCTAACGTCGCCTCCGCACCACGCGGGCCAGGCACCGCCACCCTGTGGGCTACCTGGTTCAATCCCTGCCGCAGCGGCCTCCATTGAAACGTGTTTTCTGTTCCATTGTTTGCCTCAAACCGCAGCAGCTCGACGGCCTACATTTTAGGCCTTTCACCCACTTTGGGCCGCTGGGCATACCCGGGGGCCTTTTGCCCATCGGCTTTTCTTGTGCATGCCATCCGATTCAACTAAAAAAACACACATTCCACTTTGAAAATCAAATAAATTACAATAATTTAACACTCGGTTTTCAATCCCAATATGCCGAACGCACCCATCCGCTTATTTGTTCCGAACTATTTTTACAAGGTCGGTTTGGAGCGCATGCTCAAGGTTCGCCTTGATGGACTGGCATTGCCCATTTGCATAAACCACGCTCTTGGCATGGATTTGCCCGGGGCAGATGGTTTTTTGGCGGGGGTTGAAGCGTTGCATCGGGGCGACATTGATGTGTTGGCTTGCAGCGGCAGGCACCTTCCTTTGCGTTTGCCGGCCGGATTAAACATTGCTGGGGCCATGTTTGGAAGCTCTAGGAACATGGCCGTTACAGGGAGTTCTTGCGAGCCCGACTTCTTTTATTGCAGCGATTTAACGGGCACAATTGCCTACCAAAATGCGTACCCTTCCGCCATTCGCTTGGGCGGCTACAACCCTGCCCCCAAAGCGGGAACGGGCGTGTCAGCACATCGATTGCTAAGCCAGTCGGAATTGGATTTAACTGGCGTTTCTGAAAGCCAATACCGCGTGCTCCGTTGGATGGTACCTCACCCTGGGGCCGGATTGTGGGTTCTGTTAACCCTGAAAAAACGGGTTGAAAAAAAATGGCCCCTTCTTGCCATTTCCGATCCCTTAGCCTTGTTGGTGCTTAAAATGGAGCGGAAAATTGCCCGTTACCTCGAAAAAAAACATCGGTTGTATTCAGGGGTGCAACTCATTCCCGATTCCAAAGGAAACCGCATGAGTTTGCGGGTTTGCATTCCCGGCAGCGAATCCCAGAAATCCTTTCATTACACCAACAGCATTCCATTTCGGCATTCCGATAAATGGGTGGCGCTAGCCTTAGAAGAAATGGAAGTGTTGGGCGTTCACAAGCACACCCGAAGGGCGTTTGTTCATTATTCTTAAGCATCCCATCTTTGCGGGATGAAAGCTGCGGTTTGGGCTCTGCTCGTGGTTAATCTATTGTACGGCATCAACTATGGAGTGGCCAAGTCGATCATGCCCGAACCCCTGCATCCTACCGGAATCATTTTTATGCGCTCGGCCGGAGCCCTTCTCCTATTTTGGATTGTTGCCCTAAGCCGCCCCATGGAACGCATTCAAAAAGGCGATTGGCTCCGGCTGCTTCTATGTGCTCTGTTTGGTGTTATGCTGAACCAAACCTTGTTTTTTGAAGGGCTTAACCGAAGCAATCCCATTGAATCTGCCTTGGTAATGACCGTCAGCCCTGTGTTGGTGTTTTTGTTTTCAGCGCATGCCGGATTGGAGAAGATGCAAAAAACAACTTGGGCAGGAATTCTGCTGAGCGGTGGCGGGGCTGCGGCCCTAATCCTTCATCGGCAAGAAGGCCTGGTATTTTCGCAAAGCAGTGGATTTGGGAATTTATTGATTTTCATCAACGCCGCCTCATTCGCCCTTTTTTTGGTTTTAGTTAAACCCTTAATGCAAAAATACAGTCCCATAACGGTTATGGCTTGGGTATTCACCTTTGGCATGCCCATGACAGCGGTGTTGGGCATTCCCGATTTGGCGGCAACCCCGTTGTTGGAACTTCCTGCAGGGGTTTGGTGGGCCGTTGCCTATGTGGTTATAGGCGTTACTTTTATAGCCTACCTACTGAATGTTTTTGCATTAAAACGGGTAAATGCAAGTTTGGTAAGCGCATTTATTTATTTGCAGCCGGTTGTGGCGGGCATGTTGCAAGCGTTTGGCGGGAAACTTGACTTTTCTTGGACCTTGGCTTGGTCCTGCGCAGCGGTATGTATAGGCCTATTTTTGGTAGGTAGAGCATCCAAATAACCGCAGCAGCACTTCCGTTTTAAATAGGCCTATTTTTGGCAGGTAGAGCATCCAAATAACCGCAGCAGCACTTCCTTTTTAAAATGGGACTGCATCAAAACAACGGTGCGGTGAGCGGCAGGGATTGAGCAGGGTTGCCCGCAAGGGTGCTGACAGGGGGCCCGCGCGGCGCGGAGGCGACGGCAGGAGCCCCCGCAAGCCCGCTGGGCCCGCTGTCAGCAACCGCGGACTACCCGCGAAAGCCCGCCTGCCGCCCCCATTAAAACCAAACAATGGCCCTGAAAACAGAACGGATCGGTTCAAAAATAAGCCGAGGGCAGGCAGCCTATTTTTAAACGTCGCCGCTTTGCCTGTTTTTCAGGAACTGTTTGACCCTGCATTTAGGGACGGTCGTGAACCAAGGAAAACTGCAACTGCCCCCGAGCCGAAGTGAGCCCCAAATCGTAGCAAAAATACCGGAGCTCGCCCTCGTTCGCCACCACCACTTGAGTGGCATATCCAAACTCAAACCCCATCGTTTCAAGTTCTTGCTTGCTGGCTTGAGCCCGACCGGCCTCGAACAATTGCTTCAAAATCTTTCGGTTTTGCTTTATTATCCGATCAATCTTCCGAAACTCCTTCCGCTCCCGCAACTGAACCCGATTGAAAAAGGAACACCGACACGCATCCGTACAAAATTTCTTGTCAATTCGGCCCTCTAAGGGCTCTTTACATACCTTGCAGTAGCTTTTCTTCATAGGCACCCCAAATGTTAATGTTTCCCAAATGAAAGATACATGCTCCTAAAAAAAGGCGCAAGGCTTTTTGTTAAAAATATCCTATTTTTTTTATCAACATCGTGTTAATTACTTGACATTCAATTTATTATCTGCCCTCCTCCCAATTCGGGTAACTTCTATTTTTCCGTGTTTTTGCCCCTCAATATAATTCCAATTGCCTATGTACCTTTGCAAAGCCAATGCCCGTATTTTTGAAAACTTTATTGCGTCCTTTGCACCGGTGTTTTGTTCGCCACTTTAACTGCATAGAATGAGTTTTCGTTTGCTTTTTCTTCTGCTCTTTGCCTTGCCCGGGTTGGCTAAAAGCCAAACCACCGTGGTTCGTGGAATGGTGTACGATGGCGACCCCTCGGTCGCAAAAAAAACGCCTTTAATCGGCGCCAATGTTTTGCTTAAAGGAACACAAATAGGTGCGATTACCGATTTAGAAGGGCGGTTTGAACTAAAAACCGACCAAAAGCCCAGCCATGTTCGCATTCAAATGCTGAACTACGCCGACACCCTGATTAAAATTCGGCCAGGAACCGTAAACGAGGTCAAAATCACCTTGCCAATGACCGGCATTTCCATCAAGGAATTTAATTTTAAGTACAAACGAACCCGCAACCCCGCGCTGGTGGTTATTGATTCGGTAAAAAAATACCGCCGCGAAAACGACCCCTTTCGCTTTGAAAGCGTTGAAGCTACGGTTTACGTTAAAAACAAACTGGACGCCTACAACCTGCCCGAAAAAATACGAAAATCCAAGGTGGGTAAAATTTTCCAGTCATTCTACGACCTCGGATACCAAGACACCCTGCGCGGCGACACCAATGTGTACTACCCCTTTATGCTCATCGAAATGGTTTCAAACATCCACCGAAAACGTGGATTCTCCATCCGAGAGGTCATTCACAAATTTGAAATTACCGGAGTTGAAAACGACAACTTCGCCACCATGCTGGGCGCCACCTTCCAAAACTTCAATTTTTACGACGACAACCAACTGATTCTTGGAAAAAACTTTGTAGGCCCCCTATCGCCCTTCGGCTCGGCATACTACAAATACGTTTTGGAAGATTCGTTGATGATTGGCAACATGCGCTGCTACGAAATTTCGTTCCGCCCCCTCGAGGCCGTTCCCCGCGAAATGGTGTACGACGGTAAAATGTGGGTGCACGACAAAACCTGGGGCGTGCGCAAAGTAGAACTAAAAATGAACCGAAAAGCCAATGTGAATTTCATCGCCGGCTTCCGCATCAGCCAAGAATTTGAACTCGACAGCGCCAACCAAACCTGGATCCTACGCCAAGACAACGCATCGCTCGACATCAACCCCAAAGATTTCGTGGATTTTACCCTGAACATCGGCGACAAAGACACCAACTACCAAATTGTACTGCACCGAACCCGGCACTTTAAAAACTACATTTACAACCAACCGCCCTCTTCCATTTTTCCTACTCCAGGGGCCGAGGTTACCATCTTAAACAATTTGCACAAAAGCAAAGCCGAGTGGGATTCCCTACGCCCCATTGCCCTGAGCGGCTCGGAAGGAAAAATCGACAGCATTACCGAAGACCTGAAGAAAAACACCATTTTTCGTTCCCTGTACCGAATCGGCGATTTGGTGGCCTCTGGATTTTGGAACTTCGGTTGGGTTGGCATTGGCCCCATTTATGAACTCTGGTCTATGAACGAAATCGAAGGCCACCGCATCAAATTCGGCGGACGCACCTCCGATTCCATTTCCCGGCGGTTCTTCCTTGAATCCCACATCATTTACGGCACCCTTGACCAACGATTCAAATGGGATTTCTCGGGCATTTACCACATAAACAAAGACAAAGACCCCTGGCGGATGATTGGCTGGAAATTCCGGCAAGACATCGAACAATTGGGCCTGTCCACCAACCAATGGCGCCCCGACAACCTGCTGGGCACTTTCCTTCGCCGCCGCCGCCTGGCCGACCTGTCGTATATCGACGAAGGATTTGTTTACTATGAACACGATTGGTTTACCGGACTAAACAGCAAAATCACCGTCAACTGGATGCGCGTGTACGACACCGGAACCCTGCGCTTCGGCCTGCTCGACCCCCAAAATCAAATCAACGCCTACCTTCCCAATTTCGCCCGGGCCGAAATACGCCTAGAAACCGAATTCGCCTATGGTCAACAATGGCTGCGCGGCCGGGTAAAACGCCGGCCCTTGCGCGGAGAATATCCCGTCGTAAAACTGGAATATACCTTGGGAGTAAGCGGAGTTCTTGGCTCCGATTACAACTACCACGCCTTACGCTGCTCCATCGCCGACCGCTTCCGCATTCGCCCATTGGGATATACCGATTGGGAAATCAGAGCCGGTAAAATCTTCGGGCAAATCCCCTACCCACTCATGGAAATCCACCTGGGCAACGACACCTATATGCTCGACCGCTTTGGGTTTAACCTGATGAATTATTTTGAATTTGTGAGCGACCAATGGGTTACGGTTCGATTTGAACACTTTTTTGATGGGTTGTTCTTCAATAAAATCCCCGGACTGCGCAAACTAAAGTGGCGCGAAACCATCGGAGTTCGTGCCGCCCTAGGCAGCATCAGCTCTGAAAACCGACAATACATGGCCCTGCCCCCAAACACCTACGAACTGGTGGATCAACGCACTGGCAACATCATGCCTTACGTTGAAATGAACGTAGGCATCGAAAACATTTTTAATCTCCTTCGCTTCGATTTCCACTACCGATTTACCCACCAAAATGGGCCAGACCCCCTAAATCCAGGCAAAGACCTGTACCCCGGTGCTCCAAATTGGGGCATTACCGCTCAAATTTCAGTAAAGCTGTAGCGATGGAGCTGAGAACCGAAAATTTAGAAAAGTCCTACCGCGGCCGATCCGTGGTAAACCAAGTCAGCATTCATCTGAATCAAGGCGAAATTGTAGGCCTGCTAGGCCCCAACGGGGCAGGAAAAACCACCACTTTCTATATGGTTACGGGCATGATTGCCCCCGATGCCGGCCGCATTTTTTTGAACAACCAAGACATCACCGGCTTGCCTATGTACCAGCGCGCCCGCCGCGGCATTGGCTACCTGCCGCAAGAGGCTTCCGTTTTTCGAGGACTCAGCGTCGAAGACAACATCTTGGCCGTTTTAGAACACCTGCCGCTCAGCAAAGCCGAACAACGCGAGCGCTGCGAAACCTTGCTGCACGAATTTGGACTGAACCGCGTACGCAAAACCAAAGGCAATTTGCTTTCGGGGGGCGAACGGCGCCGCACCGAAATCGCTAGGGCCCTCGCCACAAACCCCGGATTCATTCTCCTAGACGAACCCTTCGCCGGCGTGGACCCCATCGCGGTCGAAGACATCCAATCCATTGTGTTTGCCCTAAAAGAACGCAACATCGGCATTCTCATCACCGACCACAACGTGCAAGAAACACTATCCATCACCGACCGTGCATACTTGCTCTTCGAAGGCAAAATCCTAAAAGCCGGCAGCGCCAGCGAATTGGCCGAAGACGAGCAGGTCCGCCGCGTTTACCTTGGCCAAAATTTCGTGCTCAGCCCACGCAATCCACGGACTTAATTCCCTTTTTTTTCTTTCTCTTTTGGGGGGCGGTTGCGGGCTTTCACAGGTTGTCCGCGGTTGCCGGGCATTGCCCCAGCGGGCTTGCGGGGGCTCCTAAAGTCGCCTCCGCGCCACGCGGGGCAAGCCCCGCCACCCTTGCGGGCAACCCGGTTCAATCCCTACCGCAGGCCACCCAACCCCTTTCTACTCAAAATTTAAAAAATAGGCCTTTTGCCCTTGACAAGTTAAAACCGCCCCCGTACCTTTGCATATCACTAGTGAAAAAACGTTTGATGCTTTGATTTTTGCTTCGTCACGTAAAGGGGTGGCGAAGAACACTTCGGGTTCTTTAAGCGTGAAGTTTGATGGTGAACCACAGAAGAGCCGAACGGCAATTTTGGGGTTCATCCGGGGGTCTCAGAAATGCCTCTGGGCCTAGGCAAAGGAAACTTTGTTGAAGTCTAGGGGCGGGAATTATGGGCATGAGACGGGTGATTTGGCAACTCACCATTTTTTTAAGAGGCGTTGAGTGAAGAGGTTGGAGAAGGAAAGGCAAGAGGAAGAGGGAAGGAACAACTTTTTTAGGCAGCGTTTTTTTCTGGTTGAGGCAGGCTCGCCCAAGGGAGTCCATTCTACTGTTGCAGTTAGGATGCACCGCTATTGGACAGAACTCAACGACTTAAGCAGTCCCAAAAAATCAGCCCCTTGAAAAGGCCCCCAAAATTTGCTGCAGCAATCGAGCGTCATTCCCACACCAGTTAAGCAGCCTCCAAAATTCCGGAGCCACCCAAACCACCGAATCATGGTCGCTGCTGTGGCTGGGCCAATCCAATGCACAGCTCGCCTCTAAAGCAATCAACCTTAGGTTTGCTGCTCCCGCTTGCTCCACACTCCCCAAAACCCGCCCAACCTTCAATTCCATCCCCAACTCTTCCTGGAACTCTCGAACAAGCGCTTGCCCCGCCGTTTCACCCTGACCTACTTTCCCCCCCGGCAATTCCCACAGCCCCGCATTTGTCTTCCCCGCCTTTTTCCTTGCCGCCAAAAACAAGCCTTGCCTCCATACCAATCCGCAAACCACCTGTAGCTGACTCATGGTATTTCCTGCCAATGGTTGTTCCACATGCGGTACGCTCCAAATACACCCCCCACATCTATATCCAAGGGCCTTAACATAAACCGATTCACTCCAAATGCCTTGGATTGAAAGTCGTAGGCGGTTAATGCGATTCGGTACCGCATGTTTGGCCGGGCAACAAAGGTAAGCGAGCAACGTGCCCAGCCTCCATCCAAACATCGGCTTCGAGCAGGATTTGCCTGGGCTATCCATTGTCCTTGGCCCTGCTCATTCACTTCCTCAACAAACAAAACCCCATTCACTGAATTGCTTTGGCGGGCATCTACCCACAGGCTTAGTTCGTAGGCCTCCGCATTCAAACCAAGGCTATCCAGCAAAACATGGTATTCACTTCTAGGAATCTGTTTTGCTTTATTTCCGTACGGCGGAGCCTCCCCGTAGCTTTGGTCGGCAAGCCGATTAAAATGCTTCGCTTTATTTCCGTACGGTGCCGCCCCCGGGTAGCTTTGGTCGGCAAGCAGGTTGAAATGCACGGAATCGCGCTCCGCCGCCTCTGCCAAAGGAAGAACCCGCATCCAATCTTCAGCTCGAATAAGCCCTAAACGGTAGGTGGAATCTACCGCCAAGACCTTAAACGGCTTTCGATGCGACCAACGGGCTTGGTTCCAATCCAAATCCTTTGGATAAAGCAGAGCCAAGATCTTGCCCTTCAATGCCCGCTGAAAATGGGGGCTCGGGGTGTACCAAGGCTCGCTCGAAAAGCCACCAGTAGCTAAGGCCTGTTCTTCGTTTGGCCGAATTAATATCCCACCTACGGTTGGCACCTTCCCAAGTACACTTAGAACATAGGCCAAGCGCCGCAGCTCAACGGGGTTTTCGCCGGCGGTCATCAAACTCCCTTCAAACAAAAAGGGTTCGGTCAGCAAGGCCGCCGGTTTTTCGGACCTCAAAAGCGCCAAACCGGCTTTAAATTCTTCCGATTGATGGGATTCGGAATACAGGTTGGGGGTTTTTAGGTGGATGTCGGTTAAAAACCGAATGTGGCCATGGGCTTCGATCCCTGCCGGCATCAAGACCAATGCCAACAAAAAACTGCGCCGAAGGGGGGCGGTGTTTTTAAGGGCAGAGTAGAAAGCCAGCCCAACCGAAAATCCAAGGACTCCGTACATAGGCCAAGCAAAACGCATCACAAACCGAAACTGCTTTAAGTAGGGCACCACCTCAAACAACCACGAAAACCGACTCAAGCCAAACAAACCACTTGCAAAAAGCAACAAAACCAATCCCGCCAAAACAGCCGACCTTGGAAGGGCCTTAAACAGGGATTTACCGTAACCCAAAATTAAAACCCAAAATAGGGTCCACCATACCGACCAAGGAATAAAAGCAAACTCCCAAGCCTGGGAACTGCCTGCATCGCCAATCCACACGTTCAGCCATTCATTTACATGGCCTACCCCCGGCAGCAACCACTGGGCCAAGCTCATTTGATTGTCGGTAGCGCCCCAAGGCTCTTGGGTTCGGAAATTAGAGGCCAAATCGCTCCATTTTAAAAACACCACAAAAAGCAACAAGGGCAAGGCCAGCAGAAAGGCCCGAAACCAGGTTTGAAATTTAAAGGGCTTGGCCAACAAAACCCACAACAGAGCAAAGGAACCGTTTACTAATCCTAAATACGGATGAATTAACACCGATAAAGCGACCCAAAAAGAGGCACTAAAAATAGGTCGAAGCGTATTGGATTGCTCGGTCGATTTTAGCAATGCCAAACATAAATACGGAAAAAGAGCGGTGTAGGCCAGTGAAAAGTTGCCGTTGTTTTTTAGCCACTGGGGGGCCAACAACGAAAGAGCTAAGGCCAAAATGCCGGCAGCCATTGCAGGCATGCCTTTGTAGCGGCCCAACCGATACCAACCCAAATGGGTAAACAGCAACTGAGCCAAAACAAGGCCATTAAACACCCCCACCATGTAGGGCCGAAGGCTGGGAAAAAGAGAAAAGAACCCCGCAGAAAACCAACACAACAACGGATTGGCATCTAAGTAAAACAAATGCTCAGCAAAGGGGAAAAACCAAGAATCCAACCAACATCCTGAGGCATGCCCCAAAGCAAACTCGGCATACACCCGATACGCCCGATCCGCATCGCTCCAATACGAAAAAAGGACCTGATTTAGGTGAATGGGCAGGGGCCAGTACAGCAGCAGCACCGCCACAATGGGCAAGACCCAAGCCCAAAAAAGGGTTTTTGAAGCCTCAAGCCTCAATACAACAGGTGTTTTTTGGAGCTGTTCTTCCACCCAGCCCGGTACTCAGCATCTACAAAGTAAATTTTTAGGTCGGCACGGTATTCCGCATCGGTAAAAAACACTTTTTTCTTGGCTTGGTATTCGGAAGAAACAAAAAACCATTTTCCGTCGTTTTGCCCTGCTTGGTATTCCGATTTTACCCGATAAACAAGCAAGTCGGCCCGGTATTCGGCATCTACCACATACACTTTTACATCGGCCCGGTATTCATAATCTACGCTGAACACCTTTTGGCCTAGGGCAAACGTGGAAAAAAGCATAAAAAGGAAGGAAAAGGCAATTTTCATACTCAAGGGCTTTGAGTAAAAGTATTGAATTCCAGTGTAAACACCACCTTCTTTACAGGCTCAATCAACTCGGTATAGGCTTGCTTGAAGCAGGAGGCATTAGTTGCATCGCTCCTTTCACTTGGGTGCCAAGCAAGGCATATTGCAGCACCTGCTCCATGGTGCTAACGTATTCAAAATGAATGCCGGTAAGGTAAGAGGGCTCAATTTCCTCAACATCTCGGCGGTTGTCTTCGGCCATTACAATGGTTTGAATGTTCGCCCGCTTGGCGGCCAGCACTTTTTCTTTAATTCCGCCCACGGGCAACACTTGTCCGCGCAGGGTAATTTCGCCGGTCATGGCCAGTTTTGGCCGCACTTTGCGTTGGGTAAACGCCGAAGCCAAGGCCGTAAGCATGGTTATACCAGCCGAAGGACCGTCTTTGGGTGTGGCCCCTTCGGGCACGTGCAAATGCACATTCCAATTGTCGAACACCTCATGCGGTATTTTTAGTCGGTCCGATTTGCTTTTTAGGTATTCAAGGGCAATATGTGCCGATTCTTTCATAACGCCCCCCAGGTTTCCGGTTAAGGTAAGCCGGCCCTTGCCTCGGCTTAAGCTGGTTTCAATAAAGAGAATGTCGCCCCCCACGGCGGTATAAGCCAAACCCACCACCACTCCGGCCTGTTCGTTGTTCTCGTATTTTTCTTTGGGTAAAGGAGGCCCTAAAATTTTGCTGACCTGTTCTTTGCTCAATTTTGCTTGGAAATACTGTTCAGAGGCGGCAGCCACAGCCGCTTTTCGAACCAAAGCAGCAATTTTCCGCTCCAGGTTTCGAACTCCGCTTTCGCGGGTGTACGATTCAATAAGGAATTCCAAAACCGACTTGCTAAGCTGAATGGCGTTTTTTTCCAAGCCATGTTCTTTCAATTGCCGGTGCAACAGGTGTTTTTTGGCAATTTCTACTTTTTCTTCTACCGAATAGCCGCTGATGTGGATGATTTCCATGCGGTCGCGCAGCGCAGGTTGAATGGATGACAGGTTGTTGGCGGTGGCAATGAACAGAACCCGACTAAGGTCAAAATCCAAATCCAAGAAATTGTCGTGAAAGCTGTTGTTTTGTTCCGGATCCAACACTTCAAGCATGGCGCTGGAAGGGTCTCCATGCACATCTCGGCTCAGCTTGTCGATTTCATCTAAAATAAAAACGGGATTCGCCGTAGCCGATTTTTTAAGGCTTTGCAAGATTCTGCCCGGCATGGCACCAATGTAGGTGCGGCGGTGGCCTCGAATTTCGCTTTCGTCCCGCAAACCGCCCAAAGACATTCGGGTGTACTTGCGGCCTATCGCCTCGGCCACCGAACGGCCCAAGGAGGTTTTGCCGACTCCCGGAGGTCCCGCCAAGCATAAAATGGGAGCCCGCATGTCGCCGCGAAGCTTCAACACCGCCAAGTGTTCTAAAATCCGCTCTTTGACCTTTTCCAAACCAAAATGATCCCTGTCCAGAATTTTCCGCGCCCGTTGAAGGTCAAATTGATCGTTAGAATAAACCGACCAAGGCAGGTCGGTCATAAACTCCAGGTAGTTCATTTGAACCGAATAATCGGGCGCCATGCTGTTCATGCGTTCCAGCTTGGCCAACTCTTTCTCAAAGGTTTTTTGTACGGCTTTGCTCCATTTTAGCTTGCTTGCCTTTTTACGCAGTTCTTTGATGTCAATCGTTTCTCCATTGCCCAGTTCCTCTTGAATTTGCCGCATTTGTTGGTGCAAAAAATACTCCCGTTGCTGTTTGTCCATGTCCACCCGCACCTTGCTTTGAATTTGGTTTTTCAACTCAAGCAGCTGAGATTCTTTGTGCAAGGCCTGAAGCAACACGGTGGCTCTTTCTTTTAAGTCCCGCACCTCAAGCATGGCTTGCTTTTCTTCCATGGAGTTGCTTAGGTTGGAAGAAACAAAGTGAATTAAGAACGAGGGACTCTCAATGTTTCGAATGGCGAAAGCCGCTTCGCTGGGCAGGTTGGGACTGGCTTGAATGATGTCTAAAGCCAGGTCTTTGATCGAGGAAACCATGGCGTTGAATTCCGAATCGGCCTCTTCGGGCGTTCCTTCCTCAAAAATGCTGGCCTGGGCGGTCAAATACGGTTCCTCGCTTAAAATCGCTTCAATTTGGCAGCGGCGTTTGCCTTGAATAATGGCTGTGGTGCTGCCGTCGGGCATGCGCAGCATTTTCAAGATGCTGGCCACCGTACCAATTTCAAACAGGTCAGATTGGCTAGGGTCTTCTACCTCGGCATCGCGCTGGGCCACCACACCAATAATGCGCTTTCCTTTGTAGGCATCGCGGATCAACTTAATGCTTTTGTCTCGGCCCACTGTAATGGGAATAACCACTCCGGGAAACAACACCGTATTGCGCAGGGGAAGAATCGGCAGTTCTTTTGGGATTTCCGACACCTCCAAATGCCCTTCCTCTTCGGTGGTCATTAAGGGAATAAAATCTGTGTCTTCGCCAATCAAATGATATGTCATATTGTCCGTTTCGTGGTAAATGTACGGAGCTTCAAGCGCCAACTTGTCGCGTGCCGATGTAAATATCAGGAGTTTTAATGCAAATCCCTGATATTACATAACCCGTGCCAAGTAGAGCCGCAAAATGTTGCGGCTGATTTGCGGTGGAGACGGAAAATGTTGCGGCTCTACGGGCCGTTTATCGTGTGGGATTATATAATGTGGGGACGCAAGATATTGCGTCTGATTTGAGGAGGAGACGCAAGATATTGCGGCGGATTTGCGGTGGATTTGCGGTGGAGACGCAAAATATTGCGGCTGATTTGCGGTGGATTTGCGGTGGAGACGCAAGATATTGCGTCTCTACGTGTAAATCCACATTAAAACCGGCTTGGTGCTGCCCCTTAAATACGGATCCATGCGCCTAAACGCGTTGTTTGAAACGGCAGGACAACCCCAACCTTCGGGTGTGCCTTCAGGATATAGCTCCTGGTCAGGAACCGCATCCCAAGAATGAAATACAATGGTTCTGGCCATGGCTTGGCTGTTGCTCGACTCAAGGCCATGCAACAGGTATTTGCTGTGTACACCCCAATTGCTGTAACCCCGCTTCCCAATTTTATACTTTCCCAACGATGAACTGTGGCTCTCGTGCACATTGCTGAACACCGGACTGGTTTTGGTTTGATCGCTGGACCATGGACTGCTTCCGCAACCGTGCGATACCAAACACGAATACAGCGCTGTGTTGCTGTTAAAATCCCACAAAACCAGTCGATTCAAACCGGAATGCACACTGAAATCAATTAAAATGCAATGGCTGGTACTAAAGCTGTTTGATTGGCAATAGGCCAAGGCCTCTGCTGCCTTTTGGCTTGTCTTTTCATTGTCTAAGGCTTGTATTGTTGGGCTTAGGGTTTCGGTTTCAGAAAAACCGCAAGTTGTACAAGGAACAAAAGCCAATATCCAAAGCCAAAACCTACCCTTTATGTTGCTTTTAAATATACCCGGGGGGTTGTTTTTTGCATGCAATGAAAGGGCCATAAACATTTAATTTTGCACAAAAACGAAATTTAAACCCGATGCAATATTTTGCGTCTTCATGAACATTTGCGTTTATACGCAACATTTGCGTCCAAACGCAATATTATGGGTTTAATTTCATGGTATGGCAACTGGAAGACCATGTAGAGGAGTTCGACCAAGTGCCGCTGCTTGCGCTGGCGTTCCACGAATAGGTGCCGGGGGGGAGCGAAAAAGTAGCGCAGCCCGGATACCCACAAGTGGCTCCCGAGGGGTAATAACTGGTTATGCTGCGCGATTGTCCGTTCACATTTACCGTAATGGGCAAATCTACTGGGGTTTCAACCCAAAAGGTTACCTGAATATCGCCTGAACCACCGGAATTGCAATTTTGTTGGCAAGCCTCCAAGCTGCTAAAGTTGCCATCGGACACCTCTTGGCATGTTCCCGAAACGCAATCGTATCCATCAACCCCCTTAAAGCAACCGGTTGACAAAAACAGCAAGGTTAGGCCAATTGCGGCTATTTTGAATGCATAAGAACCTGGTTTCATACATTTCGTTTGGCTCAAATATAGCAAACTTAGAGGGTTCTGCCTTTAAAAAACCGCGTTGGGAGGGGCAGGCAGGCATGTACGAATGTTGGTGGGTTCGGGGCTAAATTATTCTCGCCGCCCGTGATCAAAAATTTAAAAATCGAAAATCAATGGGCCGTGCCATAAAACGTCGAGGGGGCGTACACCAAATCAAAAACCGATGGGCCGTGCCGTGCCATTTAACGGCGAGGGGCTGCACCCCTCGCTGGGATATTACGCCCCGCCTTATGCGGGGCATTCCAACGCGAAATTGGCTTGGCTATGCATTTTACCACGTGGGGTCCCAAACCAAACGGCATCAATACCAACCTTAATCAATAATCCTTGAAAAACCGTTGGAAAATCTAGGTTGGTCGTGGCTAAATCTCCACGGCAAGGCTGCTAGCCCAGCATGCGCTACCATTCGTGCATTCGTGGCTACCTTTCCCGGCCCAAAGTTGGTCGTGGCTAACTTTCCACAGCAAGGCTGCTAGCCCAGCATGCGCAAGCATTCGTGCATTCGTGGCTACCTTTCCCGGCCTTAGGTTGGTTTGGCTAAATCTCCACGGCAAAGCTGCTAGCCCGGCATGCGCAAGCATTCGTGCATTCGTGGCTGCATTTCCCGGCCTTAGGTTGGTTGTGGCTAAATCTCCACGGCAAGGCTGCTAGCCCGGCATGCGCAAGAATTCGTGCATTCGTGGCTACCTTTCCCGGCCCAAAGTTGGTCGTGGCTAACTTTCCACAGCAAGGCTGCTAGCCCAGCATGCGCAAGCATTCGTGCATTCGTGGCTGCATTTCCCGGCCCAAAGTTGGTTGTGGCTTAATTTCCACGGCAAAGCTGCTAGCCCGGCATGCGCAAGCATTCGTGCATTCGTGGCTACCTTTCCCGGCCTTAGGTTGGTCGTGGCTAAATCTCCACGGCAAGGCTGCTAGCCCAGCATGCGCAAGCATTCGTGCATTCGTAGCTACCTTTCCCGGCCCAAAGGCTCTGCTTGCTCAATAATTCGCTGTTGATGGCATAACCCTGCACTAAGTAATCTTTCAATCTTTGGGTTGCCCATTTTCTGAATTCAATCCCAACTGGCGATTTTACCCTATATCCAACGGAGATCACTACATCCAAATTGTATGCTGAAACTGCCCTTTTTACTTTCCTTTCTCCTTCTTTTTGAACTTGGCGGAAATTCCGCCAAGTTGACTCTTTTTCCAATTCTCCTTCTTTGTAAATATTTCGGATATGATCACCAATTGTCCTTCTAGCTTTACCAAACAATTCAACAAGCTGCTGTTCGGTAACCCAAACAGTTTCGTGTTCCCCATCTAAAATGATTTCAAATTCATTGCTGCCTTGTGAAGGTTTAAAAACCACTATTTCAACATTCAAGTCAACTTTTTTCATGTAGAAAGATACCGTATTTTGATGAAAATATTAGTTCATTGTTTCAAAAAACCTTTAATTTCAAAATTATTCCATGATAGGTATAGAAAAACTCCTAACCCCAATATTTCTATTATCTAAGAATTCTGCTTTGCCCTTTTAGAATTGAGTCCAACGAATTGGATCAGGCAAGGGAATTTCACCCTCACCTTCCCACAAAACCTTGCCTGAGACTCACTGAACCAACAAAAAAGAATAAAAATTAAACCCTAATTTTACCATGTCCAACAAAAACGAATACACACTTTTTGGGACAAAACCTGTAGTTTGATTCAAATATAGCAAACTTGCAGGGTTCTGACTTTAAAAAAACGCGTTGGGAGGGGCAGGCAGGCATGTACGAATGTTGGTGGGTTCGGGGCTAAATTATTCGGTTTGCAGCTACCCGAAAGGCGGGACTTTTAACACTCCCGATGGCTATTGGGATAATTTGAAAAACGAAACATCCATTAACCACAAAACTGTCTTTGGAACGCGACACCCCGCCTTTGGGTGGGTGTTGTTACAGCCAGTGGTTCTTGTCTACTGTCCTTTAAAACCATTGTCCGTATTGAGTTTCTGTATCTCGGCCGTTTTTCGCCTGCCTTTATTGGTTCTATAATTCAGTTTTTATCGGAATCTTTCAGGTTTATTCTTGTTTGTTATTATCTAATTCAAAATTTAGTCTGTCTTGCTCTATCAGTTGTTTTAGTTCTTCTTCTTTTGGTAAATAGAGTAAATACTTGCTGGCAAAAAGGTTGTTTTTATCATTCAGTACGGAATACTTCACAATAGTTTCGTCTTTTTCGCTGCACAACAAAACACCTATGGTAGGGTTATCATCGCTACTGCGTTTCAGGTCATCATACATACGCACATACATATCTATTTGACCCACATCTTGGTGGGTGAGTGTTCCTGTTTTTAAATCGATTATTACGAAGCATTTGAGCAGGTAATTATAAAATACAAGATCAATAAAAAAATCGGAGGTGTCTGTTGCAATATGTTGTTGCCTTGCCACAAAAGCAAAGCCTTTTCCCAACTCCAACAAAAATTGTTGCAGGTGATTGATAATGGCTGTTTCAATTTCAAACTCTGTGTTTTTTGTATCAACAGGCAGTCCTAAAAACTCAAAAATGTAAGGGTCTTTTAGCAGGTTTTGAATGAGAGGCTTTTTAATTTCTGGCAAATGATGAACTACTCTTTCAAAGGCAAGGCTATTGATTTGTCGTTGCAATTCACGGCTATTCCAGTTAGCAACAATACATTCTTGCAAATAATAGTTGCGTTTTGTTTCAGAATTAAGTCTTGATAGCAGGCGATAGTGACTCCAACTCAATTCTTGACGCAATGTGTCAACAATTGGGAATGCTTGATAAAACTTCCGCATATTGGTGAGATTGGTATAGTCAAAACCTTTCCCAAATTCAAATGTAAGTTGACTTGCCAATGTTTTCAAAGTAGCTTCCCCGTATGTTGCTTTGGATTTCCCTTGCTGTTCATCTTCTATAATCAGTTTGCCAATTTGCCAATAGGTTTGCAACAATGCGGTATTCGTAATTCTAAAAACCCTTTTTCGTGATTCTAGAATAATGTCTTTAATAGATTGCAGTAAATGAGAATCCGTTAAACTCATCTTAGTTATTCATTTTAGTTCCTTCAAATAGTTTACAAACATCTTTAAAAAACTTCAAATCATTTTTTACTTCTTCCCATTTTTCTTGCTTCACATACACTGCTGTGTAGGTGTATTCCATCTGTGCCGTGTTAATGTCTTAGCACCAAGTAGCAAGGCGTTGAATTTTGCGTATGTCATCTAAATCTACACGCGAAGCACATTCGCAGAATCTGATTTGTCCTTTGAGCTTAGTGAATTATACGTTAGGAATTATTTTAAAAACAACCTCGATAAGCCAGACATAAAGGGTTCATTTACCCTAACAGCAAAGAAAACGCCCATAGTCAACACTCCATAAAAATACGGGTTTTATAGCTGCAAACCCGTTTTTAAATCCCACACGATAAACGGCGGGAAACCGTAGAGACGCAAAATATTGCGTCTTATTTGAGGTGGAGACGCAAAATGTTGGGTTTTATTTGAGGTAGAGACGCAAGATATTGCGTCTTATTTGCGGTGGAGACGCAAAATGTTGGGTTTCATTTGCGGTAGAGACGCAAAATATTGCGTCTCTACGGGCCGTTTATCGTGTGGGATTATATAAGGAGGAGACGCAAGATATTGCGTCTTATTTGAGGGGGAGACGCAAGATATTGCGTCTCTACTGTTCCTTGATCATCAAAGGCAGCCGGCCCTTCGATGTTTGAAAAACATACATCCCGGCGGGCAGCCCAGCCATGGGAAGGGCCACTGCCTGCCCCTCGGAGTTCAAGCGCCCAGAACGCAGTTGCCGACCGCTGGCATCCATGATTTGCCAATCTAAGCTTCCGGAAAACCCAGACACCTGAACCTGGCCCTGGCTGGGGTTGGGGAACAACAGCAAACCGCTGCCGGTGTTTTCTGAACATTCCAAGTGCAGGGGAGGAAAGTTTTCAAATTTGCCATCGAAATCCCGTTGGTGCAGGCGGAAATAAGGCCCGTAGTTTTTATTGGCGGGCAGCTGAGCCGAATAGTTTTTTTGGCTGGAGCTAAAACCGGCGGCAGCTTGGGTGTGCAATGCCTGCCAATCGCTGAGGTTGGAACTGTGTTCTAGGGAAAAGGACTTGCTGTTTACCTCAGAAGCGGTTGCCCACTTGAACTCTAAGCCTTGGGGACTGCACTCCCCGCTGAAGGAGATTAAAACCACGGGAAGGGGGTCATTTTGGTCGCCTATACCAAAAGGAGAGAAGGAACCTTGGTACCCTGTAAAGGTGAACGAGGTCCCATTTTGGCTTGGGGTTCCTAGCACCACCTCGCCCCAGCCGTTGCCATTGGCATCGTGGTGAAACAGGGCATAGGTGCTGGGAGCTGGGCTGCTGAGTTCTCCGCTGTTCCAATTAAAAACAAAATCAACGCCTGTACCTGAATTGGCGCTTGGCGTTTCTTTACCAATGTCCCAGGTGCGTTTTACCCGTTTGTTGCTGAGCACAGGGCCAAAGGTGCCATATTCATAGACTTCGTCTAAAACCCGCGCCGAAAACCATTCGGCGGCAGTGGTATTGTTGGTGATGGTAAGGGGATTGTAGCTGGAGTTCCCCACGGGAAAGGTGAAGGACCCTGCTACAGCAATATCGTCTTTGATCAGGCTGCCGGTTCCGTTGGTTTTTACGTATTCGGTGGCGCTGGCCCGACCCACCGTTCCGGTAAGGGTCAGGTTAAAGTTGCCCAGTTCAACGGGTTTTTGTGCCGAGTTGAAATTCAGGGAAGCGATGCTGGTGTTGGCCGCTAGTACCGGTTGATGCCCGTTTCCGTTGGGCTCGATGTAAACAATATCGCCGGAGCCGGCAGCAGTTCCACCGACCCAGTTGGCAGCGGTGGCCCAATCGGTTTGGTTGCCTGAGGCGCCACCCCGCCAAACCACCACCGCTTGTCCATTTTGGGTGGAAAGGGGGGTTTGGGTTTGGGCTCCGCCGTCTCCGACTCCGCCAAGGTATTGAGCGCGGAGCCCTAGGCTAAAGAGAACAGAGAAAAAAAGGATACAGGGGCGAAGTTTCATAAAAAGATGAATTTGAGATTAAACTTGGGGAAAGATTCCCCCAACACAGCCCGGCTACGGAAACACCCGCACCCCCCGAAACCCGTTATTGCTGTTTCGATTGGTATTCGTATTGGCAGCATTGTTACGGTCGGAAACCCGCGCATTCGATGCATCATTGTTCCAATCGCCGCCGCGAAAGCCAGACCCGTGTTGATAGCAATAACTCCTTTGGTGAAAAAAGTAGAACCGCCAAGCGCCAATAAATTGCCGTATGGTTGAACCTGTTTTAATGTTTGCTTTAGGCCCAAATGAATGAGATAAAGACAGGAATTATTGCCGGGAATTAAACCAATATCCTGCTTGTTCTTCCGTAAAAAAACAAGCCCAGGGAACAGAGGTATATAAAAATCAATATGCATTTGATTCACTTTTTTCTTTTCGAATCCAACCCCCAATCATTTTACCTTCGTCGTTCAGCAAACCGGCTGCGAAATGCAAAGACCTAGCCGGCAGCAATTTCAGTTTATACGACATGCGCAATTTTATCCGCAGTTGTTCTAGCAGCAAATCGGCTTCTTTTAAATAAGCGAGGCGTGCGTTGCCCTTCCCACTTTGATAGGCTAGAACCAACAAATCCATAATAGACAAACTCAGGTCAATGATGTTTTTTCCTAGAAAATTGCGGAGGTCGGTATCGAATTTGCGCACACGCTGAATAATCCAAACGCAAAAATCAAAATGCCTTTCAAGCAAGGGGGGCAACGCTATTTCTGCAAAACCCAGAGGTTCATTTTCCGCCTGGGTCAGATTGCTTGTCACGCGAATTTCTTCTGAACCCAAGGGTTGATTATCCGACTTGGTCATGCCACATGGTTTTAAGGGTTAATTCATTGAAGTTGGCTTCAAACATACGTTCTGTCCAAGGGTGTTGTGAAAAAATGGATTTTCGCAAGCCATAACTGTCTGCATGCGCAGCATGGGCATTCCAGGCTTGGGCGCGCCGCAATACATCAAAAAAGGAATCGGAAGAGTTCAAATCGGCTTCTTTCAAAAAAAGCTTGAGTTTCGTTCTAAACCGCTTTACCGATTCAGATTTCATTTTAATGTGTGTGCGGTGTATTTGAAAGCCCAAAAAGGTTAATCCTCTTGAGCAAAGGCTAGGTCCGCCCGAGGCGTGCAATTGCAATTTAAGGTGCGATAGGGCAAAATCTTGAATTTCCGCCTCAATGCTTTGCAATCTTTTTTTGCTTGAGTCGAACAGAACAAGGTCGTCCATATACCTTATGTATCGGCTTTGTTTCAGTTTGTGTTTTATAAAAGAATCCAGCTCATGCAAGTACCAATTCGCAAACAATTGGGAACATAAATTTCCAATTGGAATGCCTCTTTCCTGATTCGGATATCCGCTTAGATTGTAATCGTTGGTTGGGGTTTGATTAAACAAATCAAAAGGCTGCGGAGCATGGGGTACAAAATGTGCATGTCGAGTAGATGAGTCTAAAATTTCTTGAATTAGATGAAGGGTTTTATCGTCTTTAATGGTTCGGCTAATTATTTGAAAAAGAGTTTTTCGGTGAATGTTGTAAAAGAACTTGCGCACGTCCAGGTGAATGAAATAGGGACAGGCCTGCAAATGACGTCGGGCTTCTTTCATGGCCAAATGCTGCCCTTTGTATTGCCTACACGCATACGAATCGCCAATAAACTTTCGGTCAACAATGGGTTCTATAACGTTGTTTATGGCATGATGCACAACCCTGTCTTTGAGTTGTGCTGCTAGAATGGTTCTGCACTTGGGGTCATAGATGGTGAACGATTGGTATTTGCTGTGCCTGTATTTGCCGCTTGTAAGCTCATTGCGTAAGGCGAACAGGTGATTTTCCATTTTCCACTTCCAACGGGCACCTTGGGGCCTAAAACGCAGTCCCTTCAGGGTGGTTTGATGTGCCGCCCTATATAAATTTTGATGGTCAACAATCCCATCGAAACACTTTTTAATCTTAATTGCCATTTTTTTTAAATTTTTTGGGGCTCCGCCCCAAACCCCCAAAATTCAATGTGCTAGTTCCCCCAACACAGCCCGGCTACGGAAACACCCGCACCCCCCGAAACCCGATATTGCTGTATCGATTGGCAAACGTATAGGCAGCACCGCTACGGTCGGAAACCCGCGCAAGCGATGCATCAACGTTCCAATCGCCGCCGCGAAAGCCAGACCCGGTAACCCCTGTTACCTCGTTGCTGCTTAGGCCTGGCCATAGGATTTGGTTCGCATGGCCAGCGGCGCTCAATCGCCCATTCCCGTTAAGGCCGGTAAAAGCCCTGCCGGTTGCATCGCCTATGGTTACAGCCCGCTCCCATAGGTTGCCGCTCAGTTCCATAATGCCGTAATAGCTGGCACCAGATTGTGCACGGCTTGTAGCCCCCCCGGCAAAAGCCCCTACGCGCAAGGGGCCTTGAACACCGCCATTATTGTTGTACGCGCAGTTTGCTCCGGCATTGGAAAAGGTTTCGTTGTTGGCACCGCTGTTGCTGATGCCCGTCGCCCCGGTTATGGAAGCGCTGCCCCATGCGTGCTCCCCGGAAACCGCTGCCTGATCGCCCCGGCAGGCCTTTTCGTACTCCAGTTCCGTCATGGGGCGCAAACCCGCCCAATCCACATAGGCACAACCGTCCATCCAACTTAAAAAGTTGCACGCAATCCACTCCCCGTCAACCGATTCATTGTAATTCCCATCTCCATCTAAGTTGCAGGCATACACTGCCGGAGTAAAACTGGCCGCGTCCCCCTGGGTTTGTATGTCAAGCCCATTTCGGTTTGCATTGCTCAGCGCTGCAGTTCCTGCAACGCCTGTAACACTCGCAGCCCTTGACGTTTGTTGAGTATAGGTTAAGGTATTCAAAAAATCCCGGTAATCGCCCTGGCTGATTTCGTACTTCATGCAGTAAAACCCATCGTAGCCATTGGGCCAAGAGGGGTCAGGGGCGGTTTGGTTGGTTGGGTAACCCCCTGCAGCACCTCCCAAGGCACCACTGCCTGCAGGCAATGTATTGGCTGTGGCTGTGTTGATGGTGGTTAGGGTAAAACCTATGGACCCATCTCCTGCTGCAAATGCGGCCTGCGGCACCGAAACCATTTCTATGGCAAACACCTGCACTTGCAGCACCGCATCGTCGCGCACTCCGTTTGTTCCATACACCCAGCGCAATTGCACATCGCTTAAGTTAAAGGGCCCTGTGCCATTGCCGTTGCGGTAAATAAAGACGCCCATGCTGTCG
>Ga0247843_1000859_pt1 | contig 67697 bp, 60 predicted proteins | sample LaCruzMarch2017__FD_192420 | JGI IMG/M metagenome (GOLD analysis project Ga0247843, IMG submission 192420) | Freshwater microbial communities from meromictic Lake La Cruz, Castile-La Mancha, Spain - LaCruzMarch2017_8m | ecosystem: Environmental > Aquatic > Freshwater > Lake | place: Spain...
CCCTGTCTGTTGATCCATGGTGTTGGTTGATTTGAAACGTTTGTTCAAACAGGCGATGTCGGAACATCGCCCGATCAACCAGCACCAATCCTTTCTAACAATTTAACGGGAAAAAATCCGCTTCCCGCAGCCCCTCCCATGCCTTTATCGACAGGAACTTCCGGATCATCGTTCCCCAACTTGTATGCAGTTAGACCCAGGCCATCTATTCGCGACAAGCCATTATTGCCAACGAATCCAAATAGATTTGGCCCGCCGTTTTCCGCTAGGGGGTCTCGTGCTGGCCACCTGCCGGTCACCGGATCATAGTAGCGGTATCCGTAGTAGACGACTTGGATCTTAGGCGATTGACTCAAGTCATTGATATGCAATTCGCTGCCCGATTTCGGGGGTGAGGGCGATTTCGGCCCTGTCGGTGATACCGGGGCGCCTCCGGCCGGCGGGTCGTCGTCGGGACGGTCGGAATCTTCGCCCCGGGCGCTGGTCGGCGGGGGCACTTCCACGATCTCGGCAGCTGGTGTGGTGATGACCATTTCCGGGTTTTCGCAAGCTGTCAGAACCGCGGGCGGTGGGGAAGCCGGAACTTTCTCCGGCATTCCGCCGTGCGGGTGGCAGCGGGCGTGGACTTCCTGAAGGGCCTTGATGCTGACGTGGGTGTAGATCTGGGTGGTGTCGAGGCGGGCGTGGCCGAGCATCTCCTGCACATGGCGGATGTCTGCCCCGTTCTCATGCATGTGGGTCGCGCAGGAATGACGAAACAAGTGCGACGCGCCGGGCTTGGTGATGCCAACGCGTTTCATCTGCTTGGAAACCCAAGTGCCAAGGTAAGCGGGTGTGAAGGCGGTGCCGTAGCCGGACAGGAACAGGGAAGATTCGGCGGGCAGGAAGGCGATCAAGGGACGAGCCCCGGCGAGGTAGCGGTCGAGCCAGGCTGCGGCGTGGCCGCCGACGGGGAGCAGGCGTGATTTCCCGTTCTTTCCCCGCCGGACGAGGAGGGTGCGGGCGTCGGGATCGTAGTCGCCGACTTCGAGACGTGTCATTTCGGTGCGGCGGACGCCGGTGGAGTAGAAGAGTTCGAGCACGGTGCGGTCGCGGAGGCCGAAGGGGCTGGTGACATCGGGAAGCGCGAGCAGGCGGTCGATCTCTTCCGGGCTGAGCGACTTCGGCAGGGCACGGGCCTGCTTGCGGGGAAGGTCGAGGTCGGACGCGGGATTGGCGGGCAGGATGCCGTCGCGGCAGAGCCAGGTGAAGAAGCGGCGGATGCAGCCGAGCCGCGCGAGCTGGGTATTGATGGCCAGCGTCTTTCCGCCGCGCGGACTGCGGTATTGGAAGAGGAAGAGTTGGTAAGCTTCCAGCCGCCCCCGGGTGAGGCTGGCGGGATCGTGGTAGTCAAGGCGGTCGCACCAGCCGAGGAACTGGTTCAGCGCCCAGCGGTGCATCTCGGCGGTGGCGACGGAGTAGCCGCGGGTTTCCAGCCGCTGGAGGAAGCGCGGGACGAGTTCTTGCAAGGTGCCAAGACCAGCAGCGGGCGGAAGCGCGGGCGCGGCGAGTCCGCCTTTCTGTCTGCCGCGCATGCCATGGAGGTTTCGGATTCCGGGTTTTCCAGCCATGGTCGGCAGGCTGGTGCGTCGGTGCGGAAACGTCGATGGAATCCGCACCTTTGACCGGAGCATGAACCAGCGACATTTCGCGGAGGGGCGGAGCGGAAGAGGCTCGACTGCAGATATCCTCTTTTCCATGCGGATTTTCTGATTTTCACGGGATCACTGACAGACATGTTGCGAAATTGTCACATGCCATCCGCCTCATTCGCGTCCGGGGCGCGATTTCCTCTTGCCATGTTTGCCTCAACAAGTTTCACCTCGGAATGTTAGTTGTTGAAAAGTCACATGGAGCGCTCGTGCGCCTGCTTCCGGCTCTCCCGACGTTTCGCGCCAGTCCGCCGCTCTTTCCACCTTCCAACTCCCGTAAACCATGCCTGAACCTTTGAGACGCATGCCCCTGTGGCTGGTTGCCCCGGCGCTCCTCGCCGTGGCCCTCTTGTTGATGGTGCTCGGACCCGGACGCACGGAGGGTCAGGCGGCGGAGAAGCAGTTGCCTGAAGATTGGAAGCTGAAGCATTTCGGAAATCTTCCCGTGGGAGAAGAGGACGATCCGGACGGCGATACGCTGAGCAACCTGTTCGAATCCGAGATCGGCACGGACCCGCGCGCCGCCGATACAGATAAGGACGGGACCCCCGACTGGATGGGGATTTCCAGCTATCTCTTCCAAGAGAAGTGGCAGGAGCCAAACGTTTGGCCGCTCCATGCGACCGACCGGCGGCACGAATTCAATCGGCCCGGCGGCACGCAGTTCTTCAATCCGGGGGCGAAGGCCGAATCGACCGGTGGCAATGCCTTCCACGAGCGGCTCCGCGGAACGCTCACCGCGCCGGTGAGCGGGGAATACGAGTTTTGGATCGCCGGCGACAACGGCTGCGAACTCTGGCTCGGCGTGGATGGCAGCCGCTTCGGTGCCCACCGGCTGGCGGGCCTGCCTGATGGCCGCTCGCGGACCCAGCCGGATGAATGGGAGAAGTATCCCGGCCAGAAGAGCGCGAAGGTCACCCTCGAAGCAGGGCGCGGGTACTACCTCGAAATCCTGCACCGCGACTTCCGCGGCTACGATCATGTATCGCTTGCCTGGAAGCCTCCGGGCGGGGCGCGGGAGCCAGTGCCGGCTTCAGCACTTCGCTCGCTGGTCGTGGACCCGCAAGACCGGGACGATGACGGGATGCGCGACGCGTGGGAAATCGCGAATGGTCTGGTGGTCGGAACGCAGGACGCGATGGAGGATCCGGATGGCGACGGGATCGTGAACGTGCTGGAACATGATGCGGGCGGCGACCCGCAGGACTCCGCCGCGCTCGGTGGACTGCTGAGCTGGTCGCGCTGGGATTGGCCGGAGACGCCCGCTGATCCTGAAAAGTTCATCGCTGCGGGCGGACTTTCCCGCGATCCGGTCCATCGCGACGCCCTCGCGGGATTCAAGCTGCCACGTGGGACGGGCACCGGAACCATGGACCGGCTTCACGGCACGCTCACGGCCCCCGAAGACGGGATTTACTCCTTTTGGCTGATGGGGAAGGTTCCCGCAATCCTGTCGCTATCGACCCACTCCCACGCCTTCAACAAGCGGATCATCGCCCGCAACGCCCATCTCCGCTCCGCGACGAACATCGTCTGGCAGGGCAACACCCACAGCGTCCGCTCGATCCCGGTGCGCCTGAAGAAAGGCGAGAGATATGCCATCGAGGCACTGCATCCTTCGATCACGACCTATCCTCCCTTCGGTGTCTCGTGGAAGAGGCACGCAGCCGATCCGTGGACCGACGGCGGCCTCGCGGCCGGGGTTTCCGGGACATGGTCGGAGCCGGACGGCGCGACGGTCGCCAGGGTCACCGGCAGCGGTGGGTTCGGCGGCACCAACGGCGACGCGATGGCGTTCCGGCATGCGGAGGTCGACGGCGCGGCCGAGGCCATCGGGCGGATGGACTCCTTGACCACCATGCCCAAGGGCTCCGGCGGCGGCCTGATGTTGCGGCAGTCGGACGATCCCTTTGCGCCCTTCGTGGCGGTGACCTTCGATGCCCGGCGCAAGATCGTCTTCCACAGCCGGGTGAAATCCGGTGAGCCGGTGAAGTCCGTGGAAAGCACGCGCTCCCTCGCGGGAACCTTGCGGCTGAAGGAATCGCTGTGGCTGCGGCTGCGGGCCGACGGGAAGGAATGCCATGCCTTGTGGTCGGTCGATGGCGTGACTTGGCATGACGCCGGCAAGGTCGCCCTCAAGTTCGGCGAGCGAACGCTGGCCGGCCCCGTGGCTTGGGGAGCGGCGTCCAAGGAGCCGGTCGAAGTGAGGTTTTCCGATCTCGTGGTCGATGGTCTTTTTCGGGTCGGAACCGGTCCCCGCGAAAGTCCTCGCCACCACCGGACCCGACCCGGAGGACATGGACGCCGACGACCTGCCGGATGCTTGGGAGCGGCTGCATGGGATCGATCCGGCAGTCGGCAAGGATTCCGACGGCGCGGGCGGCGATCCCGATGGCGACCGCCTCAGCCACGCCCGGGAGTTCAAGCTCGGTGGCGATCCGCGGAAAGCGGGTGGCATTCCCGGCTCCCTCAGCCGCGAGCGTTGGGATGGCATCCCCGGCAGCCGGGTTTCCGATCTGGTGGATCATATCAAGTTCCGCGGCAAGGCAGACATTTCCGATCTCATCCCGCGGCCAGACCTCGAAGGCGGTGTCGATTCCAACTACGGCCAGCGGATACGGGGCACCATCGTGGCCCCGGCCGACGGCACCTACCGCTTCTGGATCGCTGGCGACAACGGCTGCACGCTCGCGCTGTCGAAATCCGAAGACCCGCTCGACAAGCGGGTGATCGCCTCGCTCGCCGGCGTCGATGGTGCCTCGGCGAAGATGCACGAGTGGGACAAGTTTCCCTCGCAGGTGTCCGCGCCGGTCGAGTTCACCGGCGGTCGCGAATACTTCATCGAGATCCTGCACAAGGAAGGCCGTGGTTCCGACCACGTTGCCGTCGCCTGGGAATACCGCACACAGGCCGGACAACTCCATGCCCGCGAGATCCTGCCATCAAACGCGCTGCGCTCCTACGTCCCCGACACCCGGGACCGCGACGAGGACGACCTGCCGGACGAATGGGAAGTCCGCATGGGTCTCAACCCGCAGGACAACGGCTACCACGACAACCGCCGCGAAGGTTCGGCTGGCGACCACGACGGCGATCGCCTGACTAACCGGGAGGAATACCTGCTCGGCACCCATCCCTGCCTGGCGGACAGCGACGGGGACGGCGTGGACGATGGCGACGAGGTCCGGCTCTATGGCACCGACCCACTCCGGAATGATCTGACACCTCCAAAGAAACTTGCCGATCTCTCCTTTGAGACTCACCGGGCCACCTCGGGCGACTGGGTGCAATGGCCCGACGGTGGCCTCGGCTCGGTGAGCAGGCGCGGCTCGCTTGATTTCACGTTCACGGTCGCGAAGGCCGGCATTCACCTGATCGAACTGGAAGCCCTTGCCCGCTCAACATCGACCTATGTTCCGCCGATTCCGGTAACCGCAAGAGTGGACCGGGTGGAACTGGGCCGGGGCGAGGTGACCGCCGCAGGGTCGCGCTTGCGATGGCTTACGGGATGGCTCAGCCCCGGCGAGCACATTGTCACCATCGACAACCGCAACGTGCGCACCGGCGTTTCCCTCAAGATATCCTCACTCGCCGTCTATCATCACGAAGGCGAGGACTTGGACCGGAACGGCTCACCTGACTGGATCGACGCCTTCATCCGCCGCAATGCCGGTGTGAGCGACGGCCCGCCCGAGTCCGCGGTTTCCCCGGCATTCATTGAAGGCAGCTCCCGCCTGCCGGGAAGCACATTGGTGGTCGCGGAGAGTGGAACCATCGAAGTCCATCAGGGTCTCGCGAACCGATGGTTTGCGAACATTCCGCTCGAGGCCTCCCACGAAACGAAGTTTGCCGTCTCATTCGAAGATGGGGCCATGCGGGAAGAGCGGGTCATGCGCTGGGTCGCGACGAACCTTTTCAACTCGCCGGAAAAGATTCGGCTCCGCCTCGGAGACTCACTGAAGCTGACGGCGGTCCCGACGGGGAATCCGCGCGAGGCGACCGCCGTATCCGTCACGATGAATGGCGAGCTTCTTGGAACGGCAACCGCCGCCGAACCGCAAATCGTCACCTTCGACAAGCCCGGCATCGCCACGCTCACCGCCACGGCAAGCGCGGACGGCCAACCGATCGAGGCCCGCGTCGCGGTGGAGGTCGTCACCGCCGACTTCGGGCCGCAGCTCGCCGTGTCAGCGGGCACACCCCGCGCCTGGGATCTTCCCGGCGTGCCGCACTCACTCGTGCTCGAAGCCGATGCTCCCCTGACCTTGGTCGAATCGGATCGCCGCTCGCCCGACTCTCGAAGGCTCGTTGCCAGCTATCCGCGCCGCATGTCGGGAACCCCGCGGGTCCTCGCACGCCTCGGGGAGAATGGCCCGGTGCTTGCCGCGACCACCGTCAACGCTTTTCATGTCGTCCCGGCCACCGCGACCGGCAACCATCGGGTGATCGAGGTGCTTCCCGACGGCACCCGGGTCGTCGAGGTCCGCTACGTCTTCAATGGCGTGATTCCCGAAAACCTGTTCGTCTGGCTCCAGCTTTACGTGACAGATGCGGTCTTCGCCAACGGTGACACTTGGTATCAACTCACCGCTCGCGACTTCGATGAGAACGGCGAAGCCCGGCTCCTGATCTACAAGGCCCCCGGCCACGGCGTTGCCTATGTGTGTCACTGGTTCCGGCCCTTCCACGATCACCCGGAGGATGTCGGCACCGGCACCTCGCCCGTCGGCGGTGCCGCGCCGGATGCCGCTGAGCCCGCGACAGAACCATCCGCTCGATGAGTCGCCCCCTTCCTCGTTTCAATGCCTCCCTTTGTCATCCCATGAAGCGCCGACTTGCCCTTTCTCTTGCCACCATCGCGCTGTTGGCGGCAGCCGCATCATGGTGGCATCTCAGCCGGCGACCGGCTGGCGCTACGACCTCGGCCGCTTCTTCACCGGCCTCCGAGGCCGCCGTGCCCCAACCACCCGCCGGGGTGCTGCGGCCGGTGGTGGAGAAGCCGGTCGACACCTCGTCCCCCATCTCCTGGGAAGAGCGCCTCGATCTCGTCCGCAATCTCCCGTCGGACCTCGGCAGGATCGAACTGAACGCCCTGCTTGATGCCCTCGTGGTCCCGCGTCCCGACGGAGTTTCCCCTTCGTTCCACTCGTCCTATCTCCACGAGATCGCCTGCGTGCTCCAGGGCCAACCCGCCGTCCTTCCCCGCTTTGCCGACGCCCTCACCGACATCGCAAAGGATACCGCCCGCGACGAGGTTTCGAGGGACTACGCCCTCCAGCACTTGCGCCAGGCCTGGCAACGCGCTGCAAACCAACCTGCCCTGCAGGACTCCATCTCCAGCAACCTTCGCGCACTCGTTTCCCGGAACGATCCCGCCGTCTCAGTCTCCGCGCTTCTCTCCCTCCACCTTCTTGGCACCGCACCGGTCGGCGAAAGTCAGGTCGGAGCCTCCGGCCAGGCCTCTCCGGCGTCCGGCCGTTTCGAGGTCTCCGATGACGAGATCGCGCCGCTCCTCGGCCCGTTGCTTTCGGAGAAAGCCAACCCCGCCAACCCCGCCAACCTTTCCGCCAAGCTCACCGCCGCCCGCATCGTCGGCGAGCGGCGGCTGGCGAACTTCCGTCAGCCGCTCCTCGCGATCCTCAACGATCACTCCGAACACGCGATGGTCCGCATGGCCGCCGCGAACGCACTCGGCAGGATCGGCGACCCCGGCGACATCGCCACGCTCGCCGCCCTCGATCCCGGCGACGACCGCGTCGCGGCCGCGATCCGCCACGCTCTTGACGCCCGTTGAGATCCCATTTCCCCGAACCTCCTTGCAACGTTCCTACATGAAACGACTTCTTCGCAACTTTCTGGCCTGCCTGTTCCTGGCCTCCCCGGCAGTCTCGGCTCAAGAGCCCGAGACTCCCCCAGAAGAAATTCCTAGCAACCCGCCGGTGGAGTGCGATCACTGCGCCTGCTACGACTGGGGAAGCGCGACACTCTCGATCCAAGGCAACCAAAACGCCCGCAAACAGACCAAGCCTGGCGACGGCGAGGATCTCAAGGTCGTTCCCGACGCGGAGGGGAGAATCAAACTGACCCTCGCCGTGACGCCGATCGGAAGCGGTGAATGCTGCACGGACATTGGCATCGTCGCCCGCGTCAGCGACCAGGCAGGGAAAATCCAGGACTTTTCAGGGATGACCATCGAACTCACCGAGCGTGAGTGGGCCTTCCCCTTGGATATCCGCTACTACGCGAAGAAAAACTCTGTCTCGACCGTCCCGGCGGACGCCATTCCTTGCGCGAAGTACCGGGTCACCAAGGGCGACTGTGAAAGCGGCTGCCACGAGGTCTGCAAAGTCACCGCGGATCCGAGCGGCAAGGTGAGTTCGGTGAAGTTCACGATTCCCGTCGGCGTCTCGAAGTTCGGTGATCAGGACGCCTTCATCGAGGCGCATTTCGATACACTTCCCAATCCCGGTCGCGCCGCCTTGAAGCTGGTGGCCGCTCCCGAAATCACCGCCACCGTGGACGCCACCGGCATGACGTCCGTGGCCTCCGATAGCATGAAGGCGATCATTACCGATGCCGGCACCGGCACCGATCCCAACCGCTACATCATCACGGTTTCCTCCGATCCCGCCAACCCAGGCACTTCCCAATTCCGCACGATCACCGTGGAAAGCCCGACTGCCAACAGCCTGCGCGTCTCCACCACCTTCGCCGGATCAACGCGGGTCATGGAGTGGACCCGCACCATCCCGGTCGCCGGAACGGAGGTCTGGACCTTCACCGATGGGAACGGCTTGCGGAAAATTGAGAACACGAAAACCATCGTCGATCCAAACAACCGCGAGGAACGGGTGAAAACCTGGGAACGCGATCCCCTCAATAGCGCAAACTATCTGCTGATTTCCGACTGGAAGCTCACCTACGCGAAGCTGTTTCACCGGTGGGAGCTAGTGCAGGAAGCGGTCGATCCCGCCGGTGCGAACTTGCGATCCGACTGGGCATACCATCTAACCGATGCGGGTAGTGGACTGTTGGCGTCGCACACCCGCTACGATGGCCATTTTGAAAATCACTACCATTCCTACGACGGCCTGTTGGGTATCCATCAAAGTTGGATCGACTCTCCGTTCAAAAACGGAGCCACCGTGATGAAGGAGTCCCGTTCTTGGAATCCGGCAACCGCCGAGCTGATTCAAGTGACACAGGTCGGGACGACGGTCATCGGAAAGACAGAAACAACCTACACCCCGCTGTCGAAGACGGTCAAAGTCTATTCGAACAGCACCAACTTCACCACCACGACCACCACCTACAAAGACCCGGCCGCTGGACAAGGCTGGGGAGGCAAGCCGGAGCGCGTCACTCACCCTGACGGGACCATCACGACCTACGACTACGGGACCAACGGACTTGGCGAGCGGACCGCGACCGTCAGTACGGGCGCCCCGAGCGGAGCGGTGGTCGGGGAGGGCACCGCGACCACGACGACCATCAGCAAGAAAGGTCGCGTGATCGCGTCGAAAACCGATGCCGTGGGTACAGGGGCACCGAGCATTCTCGATCACTGGGTTGCCACCATTTTCGATCCGTCGATGAAGGTGACCGACGATCTCGGTAGGATCAGAAAAATCGAGTATTTCCCGCTCAATGCAGGAGGTGCCCCCTGGACCACCAGCATGACCTACAACTGCTGCGGAGTGGCCACCGAAACCGATCGCCACGGCGTCACAACGTCCTACACCTACGACGACCTGAAGCGCCGCGTGACGTCGACCCGGAACGGCGTCGTCAGCCACACCGTCCATGCCGGCCTTGCCGCCAACAGCCATCGCTACGTCGCCGGCGGCAGCCCAGCGACCGCGAACCGGATCGCCCGGCAAATCCGCAATCTGCCCGGAACCACCTCGACGTCCTTTTCGCCCAATCCTTTCTTCCTCATCGCAGGTGCCATCGTCCCAACCACGACCACCACCACGTATCAACCCGCCGCAGGACTTTCCTCGCGCACCGTCACCACCGTCCCGGGTGGATTCACTCAGACCACCGACACCTTCCTCGACGGGCGGACCGCGAGCACTTATGGCGCGCTGCAGCCCGCCATGAACTACGACTACTCGGTCGATGGCACCGGCCTCGTCACCACAAGTTCCTACCCGGGAAACCTCGAAATCACCGTCACCACCAGCGACTGGGCCGGACGCACCGCCACCGTCACCCGTGGCGGTCAGACCACGCAATACGCCTACCAGCCGAACGGCCAGGTGAAGAGCATCACCGATCCCGACAATGTCCGCACCCTCTTCGCCTACAACTCCCGTGGGGAACGGACAACCACCGCGCTCGACGCCGATACCGCCGGTGCCGGTGTGGGAGTCATCAATTACAACGGCCTCGACCAGATCACCGTCACCGAGTCCACCCCGGGCACCTACGCGGGTGAGAAAGTGATGACCACCACCACCAAGGTCTACGCGGCCGACAACAACGGCACTGCCACGACGGTCTCCACCTCCCACCAGACCCACGACGGTCTCCTCTCCTGGACCATCACTCCCGGCATTGCCAATCCCGCTCAGCTCGAGATCGACAAAACCATCTGGAGTCAGAAGTCCACCGCCCCGGACGGCACCTACTCAATTTCCACCATCAATGCCGATGGCCTCGCCGCCGCCGTCGAGCACTACTCCGCCGGCAGTCCCGCAACGCTGATCGCCCGCGTGGACTACACCTACGACACCCTCAAGCGCCCATCCACCACCGTCGATTCCCGGACCGGCACCACCACGACCACCTACGTTTCCACCACCTGCGACGCCGTCAGAACCGTCACCGATCCCGGTAGCCGTGTCACCACTTTCGCCTACGATTCCCGTGGTCGCCGCATCACCACCACTTTACCGGACACGACGGTCGCCCACACCTCTTACTACCCCCACAATCAGGTCAAGGCCACTTGGGGCTCGCAGAGCTATCCCACCTTCATCACCTACGACCATGCCCATCGCAGGAAGGAACCCCACACCTGGGGCACCGCCCCTGCACTCAACCAGGCGACTGCCACCCCTCCCGCGGGATCATCCGTCACCACCTGGAACTACTCCACGGTCACCGGCTATCTCACCTCCAAGAAGGACGCCGCCAACAAGGGCGCGGACTACGAATACACGAATGCTGGCCGACCCTGGAAGCGCACCTGGGCCCGCGGTGGCGCTACCATCTACACCTACACCGCCGGACGCTTGACGAACACCGACTATCCCGCTGGAACCCCGGACGTCACCACTCAATACAACCGTCTCGGCCAGCCCCGCTTCGTCACCCAGACCGCGCAATCCGAAATCGAATACACCTACGACCCCGCCACCTTCGCCCTCGATACCGAGATCGTCCGCTACGATCTCGACCAGAACGGCAACTTCACCGATGCCGCCGACCAGACCCGCACCCTCGACCGCTCGCTCGACACCCTCGGGCGTTCCAATGGCTGGCAACTCAAGGATCCCTCCAATGCCATCGAGAACCGCGTCGACTACACCTTCGATACCGCCGGCCGCCTCTCCACCGTGGCCGATACCACCAACACCTTCACCTACGGTTACCAGTATAACCAAGCCACCGCCACCGATCCCCGCGTCGGCTCCACCACCGGCACCAAGCAGGACTTCATGCCCTACACCCTCACCAAGGGCGGCAGTCCCGTACTTGAAACCGTCCGCACCTACGAAGCCCGGCGCGACGCCCTCGCCGTCATCGCAAATACGGCTGGCGGAATCACCCGCTCCAGCTATACTTACACCGTGAACTCCATCGGCCAGCGCACCGGGCTCACCACCAGCTTCACCCTCGGTGGCGGGCTTGGCGGAAATCCCGGTGGAACCAATTGGCTCTACGACAGCCTTGGCCAGCTCGAATCCGCGGATGCTCCCGAAACGGAACCCAGCGCCGATGCCGACCGCTATTTCCAATATGACGCCATCGGGAACCGCAAGCTCTCGCGCACCGACACCTCGATCAACAGCGCCGGCACCCTCACCGAATACTTCGGTCTCGTCACCAGCGGCACACCGTCCCTGCCCGGCGGGAACACCCTCAACCAATACGCAGGCATCACCAAGGCCGGCAGCACCCTCGAACCCGTCCACGATGACGACGGCAACGCCACCTCCTACCCGCTGCCGGCCCACAATTCCGTCAGCACCCTTGCCTGGGATGCGGAGAACCGACTGACCAGCGTCACCGTCAACGGCGTCACCACCAGCTACCGCTACGACGCCTTGTCCCGCCGCATCGCGAAGATCACCGGCGGCGTCACCACCCTCTACCGCTACGACGGCTGGAACTGCATCGCCGAATACACCGGCAGCGCCACCCTCTCGGAGATCCGCACCTGGGGCCTCGACCTCAGCGGATCCGGCCAGGGAGCGGGCGGCGTCGGTGGGCTGCTTGCGGAGAAAACTGGCGGCACCTACTACTATCCGACCTTCGACGGCAACGGGAACGTCAGCGAATACCTCAACGCGAACGGCGACACCATCGCCCACTTCGAATACGATCCCTTCGGGAACACCGTGGTCAACGGGGGCAGCACGAGTCTATTCAACTATCGCTTCAGCACGAAGCCATTGGATTCCGAGACGGGACTTCTGTACTACGGATACCGCTACTACGATCCGGCGACCGGCAGGTGGCCATCGAGGGATCCGATTGGGGAACGAGGCGGGGTGAACCTGTATGGATTCGTGGGAAATAGTCCAACTATCTGGTTTGATGCATTCGGTTTGGTGCCTCTCGAAGGTCTCGCAGGGTTCGCTATGTCATCTGATTGCGGGTGCCCAGTAACTTGGGAAGTCGAAATTGCAGAAGCAACAGATTTCACTGTTGCAGCTGCTAAGGGCACATCATCAGTAGCGAAGTTGGACTTCAAGCTGCGGTTCAGTTTACCTCTTGCAGATTCTTGCTGTTGCAAACGAATCCGCGTTGTTCAGGTGGTCGGTCGGTTTAAGAATAACGGTAATCCAATTACACCAAATGAAGTGGACGAGAAAAAGCGAACAATTGCAAAAGGGGACACGAGTGGTTATCGTGTCGACTACCCACAAAATCTGACGGTTGACGTCCCTCCATATTTAGATAACTTTAATCCTAGAGGAGTTGCTAAAGGATTGGAGAATCCGACGCCTAAAGACAAGGGATTTGTTCACGATCCAGCACAAATCACCGACGATCATACTCAATTCAGAGCGGAAACTTGCTTGATTTGCGAACGTACAGAAGGTTATAGAAAATACATCGGCTGTTTTTCTTGGGGTTTTAAGCGAGTCGGAGGAGGGCGCGTTGGCGCTAAAGCTGTCGAAGCACTTCCTGTCAGCTTGAGTTGCGAGCCGTCAAAAGCATTCAAGGACGCCGTTAACTTGTGGAATGTCGTAAACGACACATCCAATGATATTCATGTGGATTGGAAGAAATTTCCTGGATTACCGAAATGAAAACATCTCGAAAAATGAAATTGCTTGTTCCGGGTGTGCTAAGTGTATTATTTCTCTCTCGTGTTTCTATGAGTGAAGCACCCAACCGTGCGACTCCTGAGAGGATGATTGTAAAGACTAAATTTAAACTGGTTGATTTTGAAAAAATCGTGTTTGATGCCAAACAGCCGTTCACGCTAAAAGAGATATTGAGCGCGACTAACATTGTTAGGCCGTGGACGCCAATCGCTGACGCGAAGAAATTGACTGACTGGGATAGTAATCTTGGGGGGACGTGGCGTATTTACCGAATTGGGGACGGTAAAATTAAAGATGTCTGCATGAAGGGCGAGTTAATTAGAATGGAAGAGCCAACCTTGTTCGATGTTACGAGAATAGACTTGGGATATCATGGATTCGTTCAGGTTTATCGGTGGAAAGAGGGGAAATACCAAAAAGAAGAGATTATCAATCGAGATTAGTGCTAGTGCTCCATCCAATTCAAATCGCCGGATAGAGGGATTTGCGGCAGTGAATGGGGTCAGTAGTATCAGAGTGAAACAAGTGACCTCGGCGGTCAGTAGTATCAGAGCGAAACAAGTGGTTTTTTGATTTTTTCAGGATGACCGGTATCCTTCCTCGGGGGTCAGTTCTTGAATTCTGAATTTTGCTTGGGTGGAGAGTGGCTTCACGGTAGCAGGGAGCATGGCCCGCCCACTCCGCTTCCAGTATGCCGGCGCTGCCTACCACGTGATGGCCCGTGGCGATGGCGGCAAAGCAGTCTTCGAGGAGGACAAGGACCGCTTCGACTTCATCGACCGCCTCGGGAATGTCTGCGGCAGCCACGGCTGGCGGATCCACGCTTGGGTGCTGATGGGCAACCATTTTCATCTGCTGGTCGAGACCCCGGAGCCGAACCTTGTCACCGGAATGAAGACCCTGCTAGGCGGGTTCAGCCAGGCGTGGAACCGCCGTCGCAAGCGCATGGGCCACGTCTTCCAGGGGCGCTACAAGTCCGTTCCGGTGAGCGGCGAGGAATGCGACGCGTGGTATTTTCGGATCGTGGCCGACTACATCCATCTCAATCCCGCCCGTGCCGGCCTCGCCGGAGGCAATCGGGGCCCGCTCGCCATTTATCGCTGGAGCAGCGTCACCAGCTATGCCGGCGGCAAGACTCCGCCCTGGCAGATCCATGACCGGGTGCTCAGAGCCTTCGAGCTGGCCCGCGACGGCCGCGGTCGTCGGGCCTACGTGGCATGGTTGGAGGCACGGGCGGCGGAGGGCGGCAAGATCACTCCGGAGGCGACCAAAGCGCTCAGGCAGGGCTGGCACCTCGGGCCGGAGAGCTTCCGGGACCGGCTTCTGGCACTGTTGGACGGTGCGAAGAAGATCCGGCTCAAGGGGAGCCAGGCCGGAGGACCGTTGCGCGAGCACGGCGCGGCGGAGGCCGAGCGGCTGTTGCTCAAGGCGCTCCCGGCACTGCAACTACCGTCCACTACCAAGGAACTGGCATTGTTCAGGAAGTCCGACCCGCGGAAGGCGTCCGTCGCGATCCTGCTGAGGAAGCGGACCGCGGTTGCGAGCGGCTGGATCGCGGAGCGACTGGCAATGGGCCATGCAAGTACCGTCAGCCGCTTGGCCAAGGATGAGTCCGCCTACTCGCCAGCGTTGCGGAAGCTGGAACGCGCCGTCCGCGACGACGGAGGTTCGTGATTCCAAGGTTTTGGCAGTTCGGATTGCCTGCGGTGAGAGCGGGTATTGCGAAGCGGCTTGCCGGCTGGCACCCGCTGTGCTGACCTGACGGTGCCATGCCTGCGAAAAAAGCTGCCAAGAAAGCGGCCACGGAAGCCGCCGCCAAACCTCCCGCGAAGAAAGCGGCCAAGAAAGCCGCGAAGAAAGCGGCCGCGCCCAAGGCTGAAAAGCCCAAGGCCACCGGGAAAGCCGGCCACAGCGTCGAAGTCGCCGCTTACCTCAATTACCGCGCACGGATCGAAAAGGGACTGCCTGGAGATCACTTCGACGACTGGATCGCGGCGGAAAAATCGCCGGATGTCTGACCCGCTTTGGGCTTCCCCGGGCGGCGGACCGGCCCGACAGTCTGCCGCGTGAACTGCTCATCCCTTGGCATCGGCCTGGCCGGTCTCGGCACCGTCGGCTCCGGCGTGGTGCTCGCCCTCGAACGCAACGCCGGCCTGATTTCCGCCCGCACCGGCGGCCAGGTGAAACTGGAAATCGCCAAGGTGCTGGTGCGCGACCCCGCGAAACTGCGGCCGGTGACCTTGCCGGAGGAAACGCTCACGACCTCGTGGCGCGAGCTGGTCGAAGACCCGGCGGTGGACATCGTGGTCGAGCTGATCGGCGGCACCACCGACGCCTTCGAGATCGTCGCCGCCGCGCTGAAGGCCGGCAAACCGGTCGTCACCGGCAACAAGGCGCTGCTTGCCGAGCGCGGCGTGGAGCTGTTCGCGCTGTCGAAGGAACACGACACGCCGATCCATTTCGAAGCCGCGGTGGCCGGCGGCATCCCGATCATCAAGACGGTCCAGGAATCCTTCATCGGCAACCGCATCCACTCGATCGTCGGGATCATCAACGGCACCTCGAACTACATCCTCGAGCGGATGACCAACGCCGCGCTGGAATTCCCCGCCGCACTCGCCGAGGCTCAGGCGCTGGGCTATGCCGAGGCCGACCCGGCGCTCGATGTCAACGGCTGGGATGCCGCCCACAAGGCGATTCTGCTGGCGACGCTGGCCTACGGATTCCCGATCGATCCCGCGAAGGTCCATGTCGCGGGGATCGAGCAGGTCCGCCCGATCGACATCGAGTTCGCGACCCGCCTCGGCTACGTCGTGAAGCTGCTGGCCGTCGTCCGCGAGCATGCGGACGGTGCGGTGGAACTGCGCGTCCAGCCGTCGTTCATCGCGAAATCCCACATCCTCGCCAGCGTGCAGGGCGTGTTCAACGCGGTGGCGGTCCATGGCGATGCGGCCGGGGATTCGCTCTTCTACGGCCGCGGCGCGGGACAGGATCCGACCGCCTCGTCGGTGGTCGCGGACCTGGTCGAAGCCGCCCGTTCGCTGGCCCACGCCAACGGCCACCGCGGCTTCCTGCCGTATCGCGAAAGCGGCGTGCTGCTGCCGGTGGAGGACACCGAGACCGCGTACTACGTCCGCTTCGACGTGACCGACCGCCCCGGCGTGATCGCCGAGGTCGCGCGGGTGCTGGCCGACGCCGGGATTGGCATTTCGGGCACCCACTCGCCGGTCAAGCCCGACCAGCCCGACGCGGCCTTCCTCGACATGGTCTTCCTACTCCACACCTGTCGCTTCGGGCTCTTGCAGGAGACCCTGCGGAAGATCGAGGCGCTGGATTGCATCAACAGCACGCCGGTGGTGTTCCGGATTGAGAAGCTTTGAAGGCAGATGGTGGATGGTGGATCGTGGATCGGAGATAGAGAGGCGGTATTTGAATAAACTTCTTCGCGGGACCGTCCGGCATGGATTGTATGAACGCGATAGGAAGCAGGATCTGGATTGGAATTTGGCTGCTGCTCGCGGCGGGCTTTGGATTGGCCGCGGAGCGTTCACCGGAGGCAGTGGGATTTCACGAAAGCCTGGGCCGGCACAATCGGGAGGCGGACTACCGAGCGATGGCGGACTGGGTGTTCAAAAGGGGCATCACGGATGAAGTGCGGCGGCAACGGGTGGACGAGGTGGTGTGGGTGCTGACGGATTACGACTCCAAGCATCTGCAAAATGATGACAAGGAGGTCTGGGCGGACGACTTCCTGAGCCGACTGGAAAAGGAGGCGGGCGACCAGTGGTGGGCCTGGTCCGCGGCGGGCGACCTGCTTTCCGAGCTGAACGGCAGCGGGGAGCGGGTGGAGGGGAAGTTCGTGCGGAAATCCCGTGGTGATATCTCGTCCCACGCCCGTGATGCCGCGCGGATGCGGCGGTGTTATGTCAAAGCGCTGACGATGGCGGAGAAGCCCGAGGATCGGGCGGAGATCGCGCTGAAGCTTGCCGCTGATTTCGACGAGGGGGAGGGGGCCGAGGTGCTCGCCTTGACGGACTTGGCCGTGCTGCCGGAGATCTCCGACGAAAGTCCGCGCGGGAAGTGGAGTTGGGATGCGGATGACTTCCTGGTCGATGGGCGCTCGCCGGTGGTCGGACCGGACGGCGGCTGGCGCTTGCCGGTGCTGCGGGAGCGATTTGAAGACGCGACGACGGACTACGAGCGGGTTTACTGGTTGTTGAATGAAGCCGGCCGGATTTCACCGGCCCATGCCGCGCGGGCGAAGCTGGCACTGGCGGAGATGTGGAACGAGTTGCTGGGGGTTCACGGCCTGGTGTCGGCAGGTTACGTTTACATCGAAGGAACCTCGGAGCCGGCCGCGGACGGAGAATTCGAGCTGGCGACCTTGAAGGACGAGGAAACGATCGTGATCGGCGTGAACGGGCCGGAGCGGCGGACCGTGCCCGCGGAGTGCCGGGCGGTGACGATGCTGCGGGAACTGGCGGAGGAGGCGGGGACGCCGGCGGACCTGAGGGGTGAGGCTTTGGAGAGACTGACGGAAATCCTGGCGGACCGCTACCAGTTCGACGCGATGAAGGAGATCGCGACCGAGGTCGCAGCGAGGTATCCGGAAGTCGGGGACGCTTCGGATTACCTCGTGAATATCGGTCCCGACGGAAGATTCGCCACCTGCGAGTCCTTCATCGTCGGCGACGAGGTGGCGGTGACCTTTATCTCGCGGGAGATCTCGGAGCAACGCTTCGAGTTATGGCGGATGGATGTCGAAAAATACGTCGCGGAGAATGGTTCGCAGACACTCCGCGGCTTCGACTCCGGCCCGTGGGGAGCAAGTGCCAGGGACTTCGAGAAGTATCAGCCGTTCTTCCAGCGCGTCGCGGGTTGGACCGCACCGGTCAAGCGGCGGGGGAATCACCTGCAATCGGCGAACCGCATCCAGGTGCCGGTCACGGAAGCGGGGAACTATCTGGTCGTCACCCGGTTGGGGGATCGCTGGGAAGTGCTGCCGGTCCAGGTGGCCCGGACGATCGTGCTCAGCGCCGCCTTGGACGCGCGGTTTGGCGATGATGGTCCCGATCCGTGGAACTCCGGAGGAGAGGCCGATCTTTTCCTGATCGATGCCTTGTCGGGCGAGCCGGTGGAGGGGGCGGTGGCCGTGGCATGGCATGGCCGGAGCGAAGCGATTTCCGATCACACGGGCTTCCTGCTGGGCATGGGTGGAGGCGGCGAAGTTCTGGTGCGGCGGGCGGGGCTATCTCCTGAATTGCTGGAAGTGGAGGATGGCGAGCTGGACGCTCCAGAGGGGGATGAAATCCGCTCGTTCCTGGTGACCAATCAGCCGCTCTACCGGCCGGGGCAGCGGGTGGACTACGCCGGCTGGCTGAAGCGACCGAACGGGCGGATCGCGAAGGCGGACCGATTCGAGGAAGGCGCGGAGGTGCAGGTGAAGGTGACCGATCCGGTCGGCCAGGTGATCCACGAGATCGAGCTGGCGCTGGATGAGTTCGGCGGCTTTGCGGGGAGTTTCACGCTGGCAAGCGAGATGGTGCTGGGGGATTGCTTCATGGATCTCGCGGTGGGGTTTCCTTCTTCCGAAGATCCTTTTGCCGACAAGTCGAAACTCGAAATGGAGTGGGACGAATTGGATCGAAGCTGGCGGATCCAGGTGGGGGAGTTCCGCAAGCCGGACTTCCGGGTGGAGGTCGAAGCCGCCGGCGGGGGTGACGGGATCGCGGCGGTGGTCAAGGCGTCGTATCACTCGGGAGAAGCGGTCAAGGGCGCGGCGGTGACGGCCCGGCTGCGGGCCTACCCGACGCGCTCCCAGGTTTTCCCGAAGCTGGAATGGGATGACCTTTACGAAGCGGGTTACGATTGGGAGCACCCGCGGGCGACCTTGCTGAAGGATTGGCAATCGTGGGGGATCTGGCCGCAGGAGGATGATTGGGACAACGACGACCTCTACTACGGCGACGAGGTGGTTCTCGATGCGACCGGAGTGACCGACGATGAAGGAAAAGCGCGGCTGGTCTTCCCGGAGAAGTTGCCGCTGTTAGGGCATTACGAATACGACTGCTCGGTGCGGGTGGGCGTGCAGGAGTTCACGGGGCGAAGCGTGGGGGCGGAGTCGGATTTCACCTACTCGGGCAGGGAACACGAGCTTCTGATCAAGCCGGAGCGGGGCTTCTATCGCGAAGGGGAGACCGTGAAGCTGCAGCTCTGGACGATGAATGCCGCACGCGAGCCGGTCTTCGGCACGGGCCGGGTCCGGGTGGAAGCGGTGGCGGCGGACGGCGGACTCACCGAGATCTGGTCGGAGGAGGTGCTGACGTCCGAGAAGGGCCGGGAGGAAGTCGAATTCGAGCCTCCCGCGGCGGGCCAATACCGTTGCGTTTTCGCAGCCGGCGGCGGGGAGCGGGGCTTCTTGCTTGAGGTGATCGGCGACAAGCCGGCGAGCGGGCGATACGACGGGGTGCAGTTGACTCCATCGAAGGCCGTGGGCGCGGTGGGTGACCGGGTGGAGGTCTTGATCCAGACGGAAGAAGATGAAGCGATGGTCTGGTTCTTCGAGCAGATGCCGGACGGCCGGAAGCGGACGCCCCGGCTGATCGAAACGCGGAACCGGCGGGCGGTGGTGGAGGTTCCTTTGACGAAAGCGGGATTGCCGGAGTTTTTCCTGCAAGCGGCAACGGTGGTGAAGGGGCGGCTGAAGAAGGTCACCTGCCGGATCGTGATGCCACCGGTTGAGACGAAGTTGAACGTGACGCTGGCGGCGGATCCGCCGCGGGGTGAGCCGGGAGATGAGGTCAAGCTGGCGATCGCCGTGAAAGATGCCGCGGGCAAACCGGTGGAGGCTTCGCTGGCGGTGACCGCATTTGATCGGGCGCTGGAAGATTTGGGCGGGGCGCTGCCGAAGGCCGGATATTGGATGCGCGATCGGTTCGAAGGCGGGTATTGGCCGGCCTCGTCGCAGGACCGGGACGGGTGGCGGGACGGCGCGTTCGTGGAGTTGTATCAACCGGGCTGCTTCTTCGAACGTGGCGATTTGACGGGCGATCCCCGCCGGCAGGCGGCGTCCCGCTTCGAGAAGCTGGGAACGTATCTGGGGATCCAGTACGAGCCGCCGGAATTGCCGAACAGCATCGGCGGAGGGTCGGGGGGCGATCCGATGGCTGGAATCTTTCCCGTGACACCCGCGACTCCCAGCTCCTATTCCCGGCCGGCAGGCCGGGAGGTGGAGTTGAGTGCCGCGGAAAAGGCGCAGATGAAGGGCGTCGGGGCGCGCAAGAACTTTGCGGACCGGGCCTACTGGGGGGCGGCGCTGCGAACCGACCACGACGGGAAGGTGCGTGCGGCCTTCGATTTGCCCGACAATCTGACGGCGTGGCGAGTGCAGTCCTGGGCCTTCGGGAAAGGGCGGACCTTTGGCGACGGGCAACTCGACATCGAGGTTTCGAAGCCCCTGCAAGTCCGGCCGCTGATGCCGCAGGCGGCGGTGGCAGGCGATGTGCTGGTGATCGGGGCGATGGTGCAGAACTTGTCCGGCACCCGGCAGGAGTTCCAGGTCACGATGGAGGCCGAGGGGGTGAAGGCTCTGCCCGCTCAAGCGGTGACGCTTTCAGCGGGAGAGGAGGGAAAGGTCCAGTGGACGGTTACCTTGGCGGAAGCGGGATCGGTGGTTTTCCGGTTCCGGGCGCGGAGTTCGGACGGAAGTCTGGCGGATGGTGCGGAAATGCCTTTGCCGGTCGCCCCCCGCCTCACGCCGGTCACGGTGGCGGCCAAAGCGGAGATCGGGGAAGGGATGCACGAGGCACGTCTCGATCTGGCGTTCGATGAGGCGGTCGGCAAGGCCACCTTGCAAGTGCGCCTGGAAGCCCATCCCGCGGTCGGCGCGCTGGCGGTGCTGCCGGATCTGGTCGGGTATCCCTACGGCTGCACCGAGCAGACGCTGAACCGCTTTTTGCCAACGCTGGTGGCCTGGCAAGCGGCGGAGAAGCTGGGGATCGATTGGGGCACGATGCAGCAGGTCTTCGCGACCGGCGATTCGCCGCTGGGGTGGGTGAAGGGACGGGCCGCGAGCGGCGAAAGGCCCGCGGAATTGAGCGCGGAGAAGGTCCGCGCGATGATCCATGTCGGGCTGAAGCGCTTGGAAGGAATGCAGGGAGACAACGGTGGCTGGGGCTGGTTTTCCGCGGCGGATCAGGGTGGATCGCCCTACATGACGGCCTTGGCGGTGAGGGGGGTCGGGCGGGCCCGGGGGCTCGGGTTCGAACTGGAGAATGGTCCGGCGAAGCAGGGCTCCCCGTGGTTGGAACAGGGAGCTTCGTGGTTGAGTGACTGGGCGCTGCGAAGGGCCGGCGTCGTTGCCGAGGACCCGGAAAAGATCGAGAACTTGGATGCCTGGGTGGTCTTTGTTTTGAGCGATGCAAGCGAGCGGGGAGCGCCCGAGTTGAAACAGGCCCTGATGAAGGCGCCGGACCGGCTTGCCTCGCTGGGACTGGTCCACCTCGCCTTGGCGTTGGACGGCAAGACCGAGCAAGCGGATCTCCAGCGCTTGCTAGCGGCGATTCCGGATCGCATGGAAGGAGAAGCGGCTGACAAGAGGCACCTGCAGGAGGAGGTCGAGCTCCAGGCGTGGCATTTGAAGTTGCGGGTCAAGTCCGGTGCCGGAAAGGCGGAGCTCGAGCGGGCGATCCGCGAGTTGCTGAAGCAGCGGCGCGATGGAATCCGCTGGAACAGCACGAAGGATTCCGCCCTGTGCGTGGAGGCGATCATCGAGGCGGCAATCGCTTGCGGCGGGTTTCAGTTTCAAGCGGGCGAAGTGATCGAGGCGACGGTGGGCGCTGCCGGCCGGCAGCACGCCATCCGCTTGGATGGGACGAACCTTTGGTCCGCGACGCTTGAGTTTCCTGTCGACGGGGGCCTGATCGCCGGGAACTCGCTTCCCGTGGTGGCGGCGCGGGACGGAGATCTTCCGGTGATGGTCGCGGCCACGATGAGCTTCGACTCGGCTTCGCCCGCCCGCATGGTCCCGGCCGATAAAGGCATCGGAGTGGAACGAAATTATTACCGCGTCGCAACAAAGGGTCAGCGGAAGCATCTCGCCGAGGGGGAGAAGCTCAAGGTCGGGGAACTGGTCGAAGTGGAGTTGATTGTGGCGGCGGCCGGTGATCCCGGTTACGTGCATCTTTGCGATCCGGTCCCGGCGGGCCTGGAGCCCTTGATGCAGTTGAGCGGCTATGAAGCGGGAGCTTACCGCGAGAACCGGACCGGCGAGACGGACTTCTTTATCTCCGGTTTGTCATCATGGAACCGGGTCCATCGCTACTACCTCCGGGCGGTGACATCCGGCACCGGCCTGGCCCTGCCGGCCCGGGCGGAATGCATGTATGCCCCGGAAATTGCGGGGCAAAGCGGACAACGCCTCATCGGGATCGAGCCGTGATGATGGAAACTCAAAACCGCCAGCCGATGCCGGTGCCCCACAGGTGTTCGCCCGCGACCGGATCGTCCTCGGTGTGGGTGAAGGTGTAGCCGGCCTTGAGCAGGACGTTCGGCCGGATGCGCCAGCCGCCGCCGAGTTCCGCGCGCCAGACATCCGACTGCCAGGCGAAGGCGGCGCCGCCCGGTCCGACGGCTTCGTTCGCGAGCATCTGGCCGATGCGCGCGGCCAGCCAGACGCCCGGTGAGACTTTGTAGCGGGCCTGGACGAACCACGTAGCGGCCTGCAGGTCGCCGGAGCGGGCGGTTTCGAATTCCGTCAGCACCACTTCCCCGGAGACGATCCAATCGTGGCGGGCCCAGCGGAGGTCGAGGCCGAGCGAGTTCTGCACGAGGTCATCGCGGTCCACTCCGACCGCATTCACCTCCGGCCATGAGCCCCGGCTGGCCGAAAGTCCGAAGGCCCAGGTCGCATCCGGCCGGTAGCCGACGCGGGCGGTCACGGTGGGATGGCTGAAGTTGATCTCCTGCCAGGCGTCCGGATGGGACGAAAGCGCGGCATTCTTCACCTCGAGGGCGTAGTCGAAGTGTTCGGTGGATCCGAAGGCACCGCCACCGATCCCGTAGCCGGCACCCCAGATCATCGAGGCCCACTGGTCCTTCGACTTGAGCGAAAGCGGCACCGAACCGCCGCCCGGGCCGCCGGTGTTTAGCGGACTTCCCGGCGAGGTCGGGCTGACGCCGATGAGCTGGCTGTAGGGCAGTGGGGCGAGCAGGAAGGGATCGTCGAAGAAGTCGTGCTGGCCGGACCACGAGCCGAAGAAGGAGGCGTATTTGCCGAGTTGGAAGTTCAACCGTTGGTCGTCGAACGCGCGCCAGCGGAGGAAGGCCTCGTCGATCCGGAGTTCACCGTCGGGCGCGCTGCCGGCATCGAAGCCGCGGTCCCAGCGGGTGGTGGAGTGGAAGGTCAGGTGTTCGCCCGCAGCGGCATCGACATCGAGCGAGAAGCGCGGCGCGAAGAAGGCATCGTCATCGTAGCCGAGCAGGGCGGGTGCGGGGGTGTCGCCGGACCAGATCACGGCTTCGAGCGAGGGCCGGATGTCGATTTGGAAGGTCCCGTCTGCCGGTCCGAGGATGATGCCGTCCTGGGCGCAAGCAGCCGCGGCGGCGAAGGGGAACAGCAGGGCTTTCACGGCACGGACGGGTTGCTGGCAAAGTCGGCAGCGGTGGTTTTGCCGGCGCTGATGGTGACGGATGTGGACCACTTCGCCTTCTCATCGAACTGGGCGTGGACCGTGTAGGTGCCCGGCGGCAGGCCGCTGAGCGTGAACTTGCCGGTGGCGTCGGTAGTCGTGAAATAGCGGCTGTCCACCACCAGGATGACGGCCTTCATGTGGTCGTGGATCTCGCATTGCAGGCGGACCAGGCCGGCCTTGTCGAAGGTCGCGGTGGGGGCGGGGCGCTCGCTTTTCTTGTAGCGGCCGGCATCGAAGCGCTTGGTGCGGGAGAGTGAGAAGACGTTGTGGAAGTCCGGGTCGTCGTTGGGAAATTCGACCGTGGTGCGCAGCGGCACGACCAGCAGGCTCTGGGCGAACTGGTAGCCCTTTTGATTGAGTGCGATCCTCGGCGGTGCCGCGGGTGCGGCGGTGCCGCTGCCTTCGATCCACACCCCGGCGCGGGGCGGCGGCGGCGGGGAGACTTTGCCGGAAATGGTGCCGGTGTATTTCTCCACCGCGATCCGGCCGCGCGGGCGGGCCGGCAGCGGGATCGTGCCGGTGACCGTGCCGGTCGGCGCGGCTTCGGCGTGGAGCGCCAGCAGGAGAAAGAAGGTCGGTAGTCGCATCGGGGTTTCATCAGGGGATAGCCGTTGGCTCCGCCGGCTGGGAAGATAAAACGCCGGTCGGGTGGGGGACGTGCCGGGCTGAAATTGCTTTGCGACGACGGCCATCGCGGATGAGATGGCGCGGCGGATATCCGATGGACGACCACTCTAACAACGGCCTGCCCGCCGGGGACTTTTTCATGGCGGCGCTGTGGGACGCGGCGCGGCCGGCGGAAGTCGTGGTGCCGGGTTACGAGATCCTCGGCGAGATCTCGCGCGGCGGGATGGGCGTCGTGTACCACGCCCGGCAGTTGCGGCCGGAGCGCGAGGTGGCGCTGAAGGTCCTGCTGCCGCAATTCGCGGAAGAGTCGGAGATGCTGGCCCGCTTCCAGTTGGAGGCGCGGGCGATGGCGGCGCTCGATCACCCCGGGATCCTGCCGGTCTACGAGGTCGGCGAGGCGGACGGTGCGCCGTTTTTCTCGATGCGGCTGGCGACCGGCGGCTCGCTGTCGGATCGCCTGCTGCGCGGGCCGATGCCGCCGAAAGAGGCGGCCGCCCTGATGGCCGAGTTGGCCCGCGCCCTCCACCACGCGCACCAGCACGGCGTGCTGCACCGCGACCTGAAGCCGGGGAATTTCCTGTTTCTCGAAGACGGCCGCGCCTGTGTCAGCGACTTCGGCCTGGCGAAGCTGACGCTGGCCGACCACGGGCCGATGCTGACGCGCACCGAGTCGTTCTTCGGCACGCCGCACTACATGCCGCCGGAAGTTGCCGCCGGATCGGTGGGGAACGCGACCGTGGCGGGCGATCTCTACAGCATGGGCGCGGTGCTTTACGAATGTCTCACGGGAAAGCGCCCGCACCCGTCGAAGGAAAACGTGGCCGCCTTGCTGCGGTCGATCGCCGACGATCCGATCGCGGCACCCGACACGCTGAAGCCGGAGCTCCCGCGCGACCTGTCGGTGATCTGCCTCAAGGCGCTTGAGCGCAAGCCGGCCGACCGCTACGCCACGCTGGAGGACTTCGCCGACGACATGGAGCGCTGGCTCGACGGACGGACGATCCGGGCGCGTCCGGTCGGGCCGCACGAAGCCGCGTGGCGCTGGGCGCTGCGGCATCCCTTGTCGGCCGGCTTGCTGGCGGCCTTGTTCGTCGTGTCGCTGGCCGGTGGCATCACGTTGGCGGTGAGCAATCACCAGCGCGGCGCGGCCCTCGCCGATGCCCGGCAAAAGCTGCTGAGCTCGTTGGTCGACCAAGCGCGCTCGGAGCGGCTGTTAGGTTCGCCCGGTCACCGCGAGCGGGCGCTGTCGCTGCTGCGGCAGGCGTCGGGCATCGCGAAGACCCCCGAGGCCCGCGACGAAGCGGCGGCCCTGTTGGCCCGGCCCGACCTGGGCGTTCGTGCGAGCATGGCACCGGCCGCGACCTCGCCGGTGGACTTTCCCGATGATCCGGTCACTGCATGGAAAGGATCGCACCGGGTGCTGACGCTGCATGAATCCGGCGCGGCGCGATTGTGGGAGAACCGGCGTCCGATCCGGGAGTGGATGGCGCCGGACGGGCGCGAGATTTCTGGCGACTTCTTGCCGGACGGCAGCGGCCTGGTGCTTGCGGAAACCGAGCAAGGCCTGCTGCTCGAACGACCGGGCCTGCCGCCGACGGTGCTGGCAGCGCCGGGTCCGATGCTGAGCTTCCTGTCCGTCGATCCGACCGGGCGGCGGGTCGCGACCGGCGGTGAAAGCGGCTACGAGATCCGCGGTCTAACAGCTCGCGGCAAGCCGTGGCAGTGGGGAGACGCGCAAGCCCGCTGCGCCGCGGCGTGGTCGGCCGATGGCGGGCGGCTTGCGGTCGCGGCGGGCGACCGGCGCGAGGTCGTCCTGCTCACGGCTGCCGTAGGCGCGATCTGTGGGACGATGCCGGTCACCGGGGTGCCGCAGCACCTTGCCTTTGATCCCGGTGGCTCCTTGCTGGCGGTGGCATCGGACGACGGCGTCATCGCACTCGGCGAAGCGGCGACCGGAGCGACCTGGTGCCGGTTGAAGTTCCAAGCCTCGGCCCTTGCCTTTTCCGCGGCCGGGGACGAGCTGCAGGCGACCGGAAGCGACGGTCGTGTCCGGAGCTGGCCGGTGTTTTTTCCCGAGCCGGTTTTCGAGTGGAGCGAACCTGCCCGGGCGAAGTCCGACGGCGCGGTCTTCGGGATGAGCTTTTCGCCCGACGGGAAACACCTGCTCACCGTCTCCAACGGCTGCCTCGCCGTCTGGTCGGTCGCGGACCGGCGGCAGACCGGCCATCATTTGTTAGAGAACCAGCGCTTCGACGTGCAGTCGGCGGCGTGGTGGCTGGGAGACCGCGAGGTCCTGATTCAGGTCCCCGGCGGATTGGAGCGGCTTACCATTGGGCCTGACGGCAAGCCGGGAGCAACTAAGCGGGTGCCGCGGGTGCCGGGAAGCTCGGTGCTCGACGTGTTGCCCGACGGCGGGTGGCTCGTTTCCGTTCGCGACGAGGAGGGAGAGACGTCCTGCGAGCTGTGGCCCGGCGGCGACCCTGAAAAGGCACGGCCCGCGGAGCCGCCCGCAGCGCCATCGCCGAAAGTCACCGCGACCGCCGGGGAACTCACGGCGACGGTCAACGATGACGGTGCGATCGAACTGTTAGGGAGTGACGGCACGCGGATGCGGTTGATCCTGCCTCTCGATCCCGGCATCCGGGCGCTGGGTTTTTCACGGGATGGCAAGCAGCTGATCGCGCTGACGCGCTTGCACCGGGTTTTCGCGTGGGACCTGGAGAAGCTGGCCGTCCGGCTGGACGAACTTGGCTTTTGACCCGAAGGCCGTTCAGGGAGTCACGTCGGTTGCGAAGAGGCTGTCCAAGCTCGCCTGATACCAGATGCTGAGCTCGGCCATGGCTTGTGCGCGTTCGTTTTCGTCGACCAGAGCACGGGCTTTGTGAAAGCGGGTCATGCGTTCGCGGTCGAGCCGCAGCAGGGCGAGGCGCGACGCCGGATCAGGGGCGGCCTCCGCGTATTGGATCTCGGCCCAGACGGGCTCCAGCGCACAGGCGGTCGCGTGGACCCGCGTCTGGTCGTCGATGTCCAGCGGCTCAAGGGCCGCGAGCGTGAGGTCGCGGGCCGCGGCTTCGAGTTCGGCGAGGCGTTGCAGCCGTTCGAGGGGCGGAAGCCCGGCCAGATCGCCGAGTTGTTCTTGAATCCAGCAGCCGGTGGTCGCGATCGCATCGGCGAGGACGATCTCCGGTCCGCGATCCGTGTCGGCCGCTGCAGGGACGGGATCCGTCGGCAAGACGTCGGCGGCGGGCAGCGCGATGCGCTCGTCCACCTCGCGGGGAGCCGCCGGTCGCGGAGCGGGAAAGCGCTGCGGGCGATGCGAAGCCGGTGCTTCGTGGGACGGTTCCGAGGTCGTGACGCCCGTGTCCGGCCGGAAGGCCAGCAAGGTGGCGGCGAGCAGGAAGGCGGAGGCGATCGTGAAGGTGGTGTTTCGTTTCATGCACCCTTCCATGGGTTCATCGGTGCCGCCGGGTAACACCGGGGCGGTAGTTTTTTCGGCGGTGTCGCGGGTGGGGAAATGTGCTGCCCGTTACCCACATCTTCCGAGGGATTGATGTCCCAACGGGACTTCATCCCAAAGCCCGGGGTTGTCGACGAGGGAGGCTACCCCGGGTAGATCCGTCCGATCGAGCCTGCCTCGAAGAGGTTGCGGACTTGGCGGTCCCGCGATTCTCCGGGGACCGTTCAACCGCAACACCTTCGGCGTTGGATTTCAAAACGCCGCAACCCGGGGTAGCTCGTGCCTCGCAACCCCGGGCTTTGATATGCCGTCCCTTCGGGACAAAGAACGATGCCTGCGCCAAGCGAAACGTATGCCCGAGCCAAGCGAAACGTATGCCCGAGCCAAGCGAAACGTATGCCCGAGCCAAGCGAAACTTGTGGGTAACGGGCATGAAAAGCGGGCGCCGCGCAAGGTGGCTTGCGCGGCGCCGGCGGGCACGGGTGGTCGGGGCGGCTACTGCTTCACGTATTGGATGATCGGAAAGCTCGGTGGGCCGTTCCGGAAGAGGAAGCTGCCGAAGGGGTGGGAGATCGTGATGGCGGGCAAGGTGCTGTTGATGCGGAAGGTGACGGTGGGCGACGAATTGGGCCACGAGACTTCGGTCAAGGTGCCGCTTCCCCGGGCCACGCCGTCATCGAAGAACTGCCAGCTGCCGTTGCTGTTGAAGACGAGGCGAGCCTGGTGGGGGGCGCCGTTGTTGTCGAAGTAAGTGCCGTTCCACGCGGTCGATGCCGCGCCCATCGTCAGCAGTTGGCCGACGGTGATGCGGGAGAAGGTCTGCGTGTTGGTTTGTCCGGAGGTCACGTTGAACGAACGGGTGAAGGTGAACCAGATGTCGCGGCTGCCGTCGGGGAGCACGAAGCCGAGGCCGGCGACCAGCGTCTTGCTGCCCGCGGTGGTGGCGAGGTTGACGGTGCTGCCGCTGAGCACGCCGGAGCCGGGGGAGAATTGTTGCGCGCCGTTCACGGTGAGGCTGACGATGTTATACTGGGTGTTGTTCACCAGGCGCAGGGTGGTGGCGTTCGTGGTCGGAGGGGGAGTGGTCGGAGGAGTCGTGGTCGGAGGGGGCGTGGTGGTCGTCTGGGTCACCGTGAAAGCGGTGCCGCTGGCGTTGAAAACCACGCCGTTCTGGCGGAGCCGCAGCGGGCTCTGGCCGGCGCTCGCGTTGGCCGGCACCACGACCCGGATCTGGGTATTGGAGACGAAGGTCGGGACGGCTTCGAGTGGTTGGCTGCCGTTGAAGAACTGCACGCGGTAGGGCGGGCTGCCGTTCCAGCGGGTCCCCAGCGAGCTGCTTTGGAAGTTGGTGCCGGTGATCGTGATCTGGGTGCCCGGCCCGCCGCTGGCCGGCGAGAAGGAGGTGATCGCGGGACGCGTCACCTGTTTGACGCTAAAGTTGGTGGCGCTCTGGCTGATCACCAGTTGGCCGGCTCCGAAGGCGCGGATCCGGACCGGGCCGTTGGTCGCATTGTTCGGAACCGCCACGCGGAGCTGCGTGCTGGAGATGAAGGTCGGGATGACTTCGCCGGAGCCGCCGAATTGCACGGTGTAGGGCGGGGTGCCGGTCCACACGCTGCCGTTGATGTCGCGGTCGAAGTTGGAGCCGGTGATCGTGACCAGCGCGGTCGTGGGAGCCTTGGCGGGCGTGAAGCGGGAGATCGCGGGGCGGCTTTGCGCCTGCGCCTGGCCGAGCATGCCGGCCGCGAGCGCGGTCCAGCCCAAGGTACGGATGGCATGGGCCAGGCCGCGGAAGCGCCCGGCGAGGGTGATGACTGGGGTGATGAGGCAGGAGTTCATGATTCAGGGTCCTTTCTTTTGGTGGAATTGGTGGTTTGCCGGCCGCTCGTGCGAACCGTGACATCCCTCCATTGGTCCCTTGCCCGCGGGGTGTAACACGCCCCGGCGAAAAAATTTGAAGCTCCCCGGCGAACCCGCGGCAGGTTCGGAATTGCAAGGGATTGGCGGCTTTGACAGCGTCGGTCATGAAAAGTGACGACCGCACCCTCGCCGGGCAATTTCCGCAAACCCGTTGGAGCATCGTCCAACGCGCCCGCAGCGATGAACCGACCGCGGAAACCCGCCGCGCGCTGGAGGACATCTGCACCGGCTACTGGCTGCCGATCTATGCCTTCATCCGCCGCAGCGGGGTGCGGCCGGTCGAGGCGGAAGAGCTGACCCAGGAATTCCTGCTGCGGCTTTCACAGGGAGAGTTCCTCGATCACGCCGACCGCGAGCGCGGGAAGCTGCGGACTTTCCTGCTCGGTTGCGTGAAACATTTCCTGGCGAGCCAGCGGCGCACCGCGAACCGCCAGAAACGCGGCGGGGGAGTCGCGCCGGTGTCGATCGACCAGGCGGTCGCCGAGCACGGCTACGCCGCGGAGCCGGCCGACGACCTGACGCCGGACGCCATTTTCGAACGACGCTGGGCGAAGAGCCTGATGGAGCAGGTGATGGCCGCGCTGGCCGCCGAGATGGAGAAGGAGGGCAAGCGCGCGCTGTTCGATGCCCTGCTGCCCTTCACCCATCTGGAGGCCAAAGCGGCGACGCTGGAAGAAACCGCGGCCAAGCTCGGGATGAACGAGGCTGCGGTGAAGATGGCGATCAGCCGGCTGCGCGGGCGGCTGCGCGGGCGGCTGCGCGAGGCGGTCGCGGAGACCCTGGGACCGGACGACGACCTGGAGGCGGAGATGATGCATCTGCGGTCGCTGCTGGTGTCGCCTTCTTAAGGTTCAGCCGGGGTGAAGATGCCGCCGAGGCTGGCGTCATACCACGCCTCGAGTTCGGCGACCGCCTGCGTCCTCGCGGTTTCGTCGGCGAGGACCAGCGCTTGTTCGAGGCGGGCTTCTCGTTCGCGATCCAGCTTCAGCAGGGCGAGCCGCGTGGCGGAGTCGTTCGCGGCTTCGGCGTAGTGGGTCTCGGCGGTGATGGCTTCCTTGGGGCCGGCAACGACCGCGAGGTGGCGGCTTTCTTCGATGCCAAGTTGTTCGAGGATCGCGGCGGTTCCTTCGACCACCGAGCGTTCGATGTCCGCAAGTTCGTCGTAGCGTTCGGCGGGAGGCAGCCCGGTCACGGGGCTGAGTTCCGCGGAGACCCAGCTGCGGTAGGTGCTGTCGATTTCTCCGAGCAAGGTCCGTCGTGCGAGGTCGCGGTCGCCGTGTTCGGCTTCGAGGGCGGCGAGCCGGTCCTGCCAGACGGCAAGGTTGGCGGCTTCATCCGGGTCCGAGGCATCGTCCAAGCGTCCGGCGTGCCGGGCTTCGGCGGCGGCGGTGGCGGCGGCAGTGGCCGGGTTGCGCTTGGCGGATTTCGCACGGTGGCGGCTTTCCACCGGGGCGGAAACAGCCGGCGGTGCGGCGGGATCGGAAAGGAGGACCGCGGCGGTGCAGAGAAGTCCGGCGGCGGCGGCAAGGAGGAGCGTGTTTGGTTTCATCGGAATGGAAAGGCAGGTGCTTGCGGGAAGGGCGCCCCTCCGTGGAGGAGGGACGCCCGGGTTTTTGGGTTGCGGGGGGAAGGGCTTATTCGATCCGCTTGATGGTCACGGCGATCGATCCGGAGTTGTCGGCGTAGGCGGTGAGGATGTCGTTGGCGTAGAGGTTGAGGAAGCCGTGGCCGGAGGCGGTGTGGGTGAGCGTGCGGCCGATGCTGAAGCCGCTGCCGCCGATGAAGTTGAGGGCGCTCGAGTTCGGATGGGTGAAGCGTTCGCCGATCAGGCGCATCATGTTCGCGGGGTGGCGGCGCAGCGCATCGATCGGGCCGGGGGTGTAGCCGTTGGCGTTGACGGTGGTGGAGAAGGGCGCGATGCCGTTCTGCCAGGTGTCGCTGCTGCCCGAGGTGAAGGTGTACTTCTGGCCGGCGACGAGATACACGGCGGGGAAGTTGTGCGTCTGGTTCGCCTGCACCGTGACGGTCCGGGACTGGTTCAAGGCGAGCTGGTATTCGTCCTTGAAGATCAGGTTGGTGTTGCCGGCCACGACCTGTTGGGTCTCCTGGATCTTGGTCAGTCCGTTCGACTGGACCGTGGTGTAGCCGGGGACGGCTTGCCAGAGGATGCGGGTGGCCACGAGAGAGTCGGAGGCCGACTGGATCGCCCGCTTGTCGTTTTTCACGAAGTCATCCCAGAAGAAGGTGATCATCGGCTCCGGCATCCAGTTCATGAGCGGGGCACCGACGGCGGTCTTCGCTCCGATCGCCAGCCAGTCGTCGTTGGTGGTCCCGCCGAAGCAGTTGCACATGTGGACGAGGCGCAGTTTGAAGTTGAAGGTGGAGCCCTGGGAGGCGCGGGCATCGGTCAGCAGCTTGCGGATGGATCCCGGGTTGGTGGCCATCGACCGGACGCCGGTGATCGGGTTGATGAGGGTGGAGGTGGTCTGGCCAGTGAGGTTCTCCCCGTTCAGGCGGAGCGATTCCGGGCTGCCGTGGCCGAGGATGGCGAGGTCGGTGACGTAGCCGTCCTTCGACTGCTTGATCAATTGGGCGAGCAGGTTGGCCCGGGTGCAGGCGCTGTCGGAGAGGTTGACGAAGCGCTGGTAGCGGCCGTTGGCGAGGGCCTGGAACTTGGTGGCCTCGCCACCCTCGATGAAGCTGTCGACGATGGCGTCGGCAGCGTCCCGGGCCGGGCCGGCGGGGAGTGCGTCGGTCATGTAGGACGAGCCGTCGTTGTTCTCCTGGAGGAGGATCAGCGTGCGGTTCACGGCGGAGCTGGCGGAGACGGTGATCAGAGCGGCGGAAGCGATGATCAGGTTGGCGATGGTGTTGCGGTTGGTTTTCATGGTGTCTGGTCTTTCTGGTTTGGTTGGTTTGGTTGGAAGTCTGGCCCGATGGTGGGCGGTGACATCCCTGCATTGGCCCGTCCGCTCCGGGGCGTAACACGATTGCTGGAAAAAATTTCGAGCCCCCGGTAAAGTCCGCACCGGGTGGGAGAACCGCTTGCGCCTTGCCTGTTCCCGCCCGCCCCGCTTTGCTCCGCCCGTGCGATGGCTTGAGAAGATCGAACGGCGGCTGGACTGGGTTCACTTTGAGGGGCTGTTCAAGTACCTGACTTTCCTCGGGGTGATCGCCTATGCCTGCCAATGGGCGCGTAAGGACATCGCTGACCAACTGGATTTTGATCGGGATAGAATCCTCGCCGGCGAGGTCTGGCGCGTCTTCACTTTCATCTTTTCGCCGATCGGGAGGCAGGGCTTCACCGTCTGGGGAGCAGTGATGATGTTCATTGCCGTGCGGGTCGCCTTCCTGATGAGCGATTCGCTCGAGAATGTTTGGGGGTCAACGCGAACAACCCTCTACCTCCTCGTCGGGTGGGCGGGAATCGCGGCTGCCCAGTTTGTTTTCGGATCGGGTGGGTCACTGGGCGGCCTTCTGTATTACTCGTCGGTCTTTTTGGCATTCGCGACCCTGTTTCCCAAAGTCGAGTTCGCCCTCTTCTTTCTGATCCCCGTGGAAGTCCGGCTTCTGGGTTGGATTACCGGTGTCTTGCTGGTTCTGAGTGCCGTTACTGTGCCGGGCGCGATCATCATCGTTGGTCCTGCCTTATTGCCCTACGCTCTCTGGGTTTTGCCGGACGTCATCCAAGGCAGGAAGTCCTTGGTGAAAGCGGTCCAGCGGCGGCGGAAGTTCAACGTGGACAGTCTTCCGGAGATTGGTGCCTTCCACCGCTGTGAAATCTGCCAGCGCACCGAGCGGGATTCGGAAGACCTGCAATTCTTCACGCTGCCCGACGGCAAGGAATACTGCGAGGACCACTTGCCGAAGCAGGGCTGAAACGGCCGGACTTTTCGCGTGCATTCGGCCCGCCCCGCGTTTCCCTTGGCCGCACATGGCATTCGATCCCTCCACGATCCGGGCGGAGTTCCCGATCCTCGCGCAAGCGGTCAACGGCCGCCCGCTGGTCTATCTGGACAACGCGGCGACCACCCAGAAGCCGCGCGCGGTGCTCGATGCTTCCCGCCGCTATTACGAGGAGATCAACGCCAACATCCACCGCGGCACCCATCACCTCGCCCGCGCCGCCACCGCCGCCCATGAAGCGGCACGCGAGACGGTGGCCCGGCACCTGAACGCCGCGGATTCCGCCGAGGTGATCTTCACCGCCGGCACCACGGACTCGATCAACCTGGTCGCCGCCATCTTGACCCTCGCCCCGGGCGACGAGGTGTTGATCACCGCGCTGGAGCACCATTCGAACATCGTGCCCTGGCAAATGCTCTGCGAACGGAGCGGGGCGACCTTGAAGGTGGTGCCGTGCCACGACGACGGCACGCTCGACCAGAATGCCTTCCGCGAGTTGCTGTCGGAGCGGACCCGGCTGACCGCCTTCACCTGGATTTCCAACGCCTTCGGCACGGTCAATCCGGTCCGCGGGATGACTGCCGCCGCGAAAGCCGCCGGATCCCTCGTGCTGATCGACGCCGCGCAGGCGATCCCGCATCTGGCGATCGACGTGCAGGCACTCGGCGCGGACTTCGTCGCCTTCTCCGGCCACAAGGTCTACGCGCCGACCGGCATCGGCGTGCTGTGGGGAAAGCGGGCCGTGTTCGATATCCTGCCGCCCTGGCGCGGAGGCGGCGAGATGATCAAGGAGGTGACGTTCGAGAAGACCACCTACAACGATCTGCCTTTCAAATACGAGGCCGGCACTCCGAACATCGAAGGTGCCATCGCCTTGGCCGCGGCGCTGGATTTCGTCAACGGCATCGGGCTCACGGAAATCGCAGCGCATGAAGACCGGCTGATCCGCCGGGCGGCCGACGGGCTTTCTTCACTGGACGGGGTTCATCTTTTCGGACCGGATGGCCGTGCCGGGGCGCTTTCCTTCGGCATCCAAGGCGTCCATCACTATGACCTCGGCACCTTGATCGACCAGATGGGCGTCGCGGTCCGTACCGGCCACCATTGCTGCCAGCCGCTGATGGCGCGCTTCGGGATCACCGGGACCACCCGCGCCTCCTTCGCCGTTTACAATACCGAGGAGGAAGTCGATGCCCTGGTGGCCGCGGTTGGCAAGGCGGTGGGCATCCTCCGTTAGTTCTCCGTTACGGAACTTCGTCTTTTCCTTTGTTTTCAATCAGGTAAGATCCCCCGCGCTATGAAGACGGTTTTCGGTCTCCTTTTCATCCTTCTCGGCGCCTCACATTTGCATGCCCATGGACTCGTCACTCCATTTCCAAAAGTGGTGCAGGCAGGCGTGCCCTTGGGCGGCTTGGCGGCGTCCGATCCCGGATTGCTGACCGTTTACAAGGTTCTCGTCCCGCCCGGTGCTTCGCGTTTGACCGTGGTGACCAGCAGCGGCAGCGGCGGGGTCCGGCTCTACGTCCGCGAAGGTGCCCAGCCGACCCGGAACGGCGAGGAGACCGACTACGAGTCTTCCTACCCCGGCACCCGCCAGCAGATTGCGGTGCCGAACCCGGCCGCCGGGCCGTGGTATATCGGGATCCAGGCCGAAGGACGCTACAGCGGTGTCCAATTGCTCGCCGTCACGCCGCAGGCCAAAGGAGCCGTGATTCCGCCGGTCTTCAGCCCGCAGCCCGGCCTGTATCCGGCCCCGGTTGCCTGCCAGATCACGACCCGTCTGAAGAACGCCGTCGTCCGCCACACCACCGATGGCAACGACCCGAACGCCGCCTCGCCCGCGGTGCCTGCGACCCTTAATGTCACCGCGGATTCCTTCTTCAAGGCGCGGGTCTACTCCTCCACCGGCACCGAGGGACCGGTCGCCGAGGCCACCTACCAAGTCCGGCCGCCCGGCGATATCATCGATCTGGACGGCAATTCGAGCATTCCTCACCTCGCCTCGGCAAAAGGCGGCCGTCACCTCTTCCGCATCACCGTCCCCGCCAACCAGCGGCTCGCCATCCAGAGCGAGGGCGGGAAGGGAAAGTCGACGATTTCGGTGCTCCAAGGTTCGATCCCGCCGGTCGGCAAACCCGTCAAGGGAGCCCCGACCCTCCGCGGCACCAGCGAGGTGACCATTCCCAGCACCGTGGCCGGGGAATACCACATCGCCCTCGACGCCACGACATCCTACGCCGGTCGCACCTTGGTGGCCTATGTCGCGGGAAATGGTGCCGACCTGACGCCGTGGGCACCTTCCTTCGAGCCCTATGTCAGCGTGGAGGAGTTCAGCGCGATCTCCTGCGAGGTCGAGGAGGGCCTGATCGGTGCCGGAGAGCGCCGCTTGCTCCGCTACAATACCGAGATCCGGAACATCGGCGGGCAAGACATGGTGATGCCGGCACCGGAAGGGAACCCTTTCTTCGAATACCACGAATGCCACGGCCACTACCACTTCAAGGGCTTCGCCTCGTCGCGGCTTCTCGATCTGCAAGGCAATGAACTGCGCGCCGGGAACAAGGTCAGCTTCTGCCTGCTTGACGGCCTGCGCTGGCGCAGCGACGCGGCGGCCAATGGCGTCTATGACTGCGAAAAGCAGGGCATCCAGTCGGGCTGGGCGGACGTCTATGACAGCGGCCTGCCAGGACAGTGGATCGAGATCGGCGACCTCGCTCCCGGGAACTACCAGCTCGAACTCACGGTCAACCCGGATGGCATTCTGAGCGAAACGAACTACGACAACAACACGGTGACCGTCCCGGTCACGGTGACCGCGGAGTAGGGAAATCCCCGGCACCCGGCCCGTTAGAAACCGAAGCGCGCCTTCACCGCCTCGCGTTTCAGACGCAGCTCCCGCCATTCGTTGACCAGCCTGCTGGCCTCGATCACCCCGCAACCGGCCGGTAGCAGAAGATCGTTTTCGTCCCACCAGACGCCGCGGATCGCGACGATCGCATGGAACTCGCCGTCGAGGATGGCGCCGAACGGGGCGCCAAAGCCATCCGGCGTGCCGAGCCGGCGGCGCCAGCCGATCAGTTGATCGAGCGTCTCCGGGGTGCGGGGCAGGGGACCCAGAGCAGGCGTCGGGTGAAGCCGCCGGACCAGTGAGTCCGGATTGTCGTTGCCGGTCAGCTCGACCTCGAACGGCGTGTGGAAATGGACGATCGAGCCGAGCTCCATGATCACCCTTGGTCCGCGCCGGACCCGGCCGATGTCGCCGAGCTTCGAGACCAGCGACTGCGCGACGTATTCGTGCTCGCGGATTTCCTTCTCATCCACCGCCATCACGTCGCGCTCCTCGGTGCGAGCGGTCCCGGCCAGTGCCATGGTTTTCAACACCCCTCCGGAAACCGACAGCAGCCGCTCCGGCGAGGCACCGGCGAATCCCGAACGACCGTCGGAGAAGCCGTAGCCTAACAGCGGCTCGGGGCAGTCCGCCGCGATCGCCAGCAATCCGTGACCCGGCGCAGTTTTCAAGCGCCCGCGCTCCACCACCACCGGCACCGTTTTCTCAAACGAGCCCGCGCGGATCGCGGCGCTGATTTCCTGGAAGACCGCGGCGAAATTCGAAGCGTCCGGCGGCTCCCAATCGCATGACAGGTCCGTGATCCGGTCTCCGAGAAGCGGGCCGGCAGCACCACGGGTGGCGATCTCCCAGCGTTCGGGGATCCACCAAGGTTCGGTGGCGGTGAGACCGAAGTCGTTCCGGTAGAATGCGGCGCCGCTGCCAGGTGCGACGTTTGTCGTGCGAAACGGGCCGAATCCGACCAAGGTCCGGCCGTCCGGCAGGTCGGTGAAGGCGATGCTTTCGGGATTCATTCGCGCGGCGGTGTCGAGTTCATGCGTGAAATCTCCTCGCCCATGGCGTCGGAGACCTGTTCCAGTTCCTGCATCCGGGCGAAAATCCTGCCGGCCTTGAGACCGTTCAGGGCGAAGCCGATGCTGAACAGGACCAGACCCAGCGGCAGGAGGGTGTAGGAAAGCATGGTGAGGATTCCGAGGAAGGGAGTCCCGGGGCCGGGCGATCCGCCGCGGGCCATGGTGTTCGTCATCGACTCCATGAAGATCCATCCGGCGATCGCCGGGACCAGGATCCCGATGGAGATGAGGACCAGTCCCGCCAACATCGTCCACCACGCGCCGTCGCGTCCAGCCTTGCGATGCCCTAACAGACCGACCCAAAGCCCCGCCATGATGGCGAGGAAGAACAGCAGCACGGCACCCCCGAAGAGCATTGATTGCATGGGCCGATCCAATCTCTCCAAAGCGATGGCGTCAATCGCCGCCCTGACGGACCCAGCCTTGCAGCCGCTGTTCCAGGGATTGCAGTGCGGTTCCCAGTTCGGCCATGGCCGGATCTGTTTTCCAACGGCCGGCGGCATCGAGCGCTGCGCGGTCGTCGGCCCGCACTGCGGCTCCATCGAAGGGCGAGGGCGGACTTCCGTAGAGCCGGAAGCCGGTGGATGCGCTGCGCAGCGGGAAGAGGGCGAGGAACTGCTGCTTCTCTGAAACCGGGATGGCAGGGTTACGCAGGTAATGTTCGATTCCGGCCGCTTGTTCCGGATCAGAAATGGTGGCGCGGGCCAGCAAACTGGCTCGCAGCCCGGGCTGGGCATTGAAAAGGGTCCCGTCGCTCGCGATCAATTCCAGCGCGAGCTTGGGGTGGGCCGCGGCGGTCTCGTGGAGGGCCATGATCCCGGCTTCAGCCGCGGGCGGGGCACGGTCGACCCAGCGGGCCAAGGCCGCAGTGGTTCCGGGCAGGGCGGCGTTGCGGGAAAGATCGAGCGCTTCGGCGAGGCCGACCTTGTCCTGCCACGCGGGGTTCCCGAGCAACCTGGAAAAGTGCCCCTCGAGTTCCGCGGCGGGCGCTTGCCAAGGGCCGCCGAGCAAAAGCGGCTTGAGGGCGACCGCAAACTCCTCCGCCGACCCGGTGCCGGCCAGCACCTCCCGCGCGATGCCCCCCGCGAGATCGGGATCGGTCACCGCAAGCATGTCTAACAGGAAGACCCGCAGCGTCGGCCAGCCGCGCAGGGCGCCTCCCGGACCGGTTTCGAACGGGATCCCGGTCGCGGCGTCGTCGCCTTGCCGCAGGAGTTGGCCGATGACTCCGGCGAGCACCTCCGGCTCTTCTAACAGCCAGCGCTCCTTGGTTTCCGCCAGGCGCCTTTTGAGGGACTCCGCATCGCCGCCCTTTTCGCAGAGAGCCACGAGTTCGCGCCATTCGCCCGCCAAGCGGACATGCCCGCGGGGACGGGGATCGGGAGCGCTCCGGGAGATCGACTCCGTGATCGCCGAGGTAGGGGCGGTCGGGAGCGCACGAACTGCGAGCCAAGCGCAGAGGACGCTGCCGCCGAGCAGCAGCAGGCGTCTCGGCACGGGGCTCACTCGGCTTCGATTTCGAGTTCGAAGCGGTTGACGACCGCCGGATCACCCGCAAGACGGTCCTGAACAAGAAGGGTCCAGCGTCCGTCCGGTTCGCCTCCGGCGAAGGGACCGCTCATGTCGTAGTCTTCGTAGAGCAGGTTGTCTTCACCGGCGCCTTCGCCGTTGTGAATGATCGAGAAAACGCCGCCGGGCCCGAGGAGGGCGACGATCAGATCGCCGCGGTGCGCGGTGCTGATATCGAGCTGGAGCGTCACTTTTGAAACCGTGGCCTCGTCGGGAAAGCTCAGGACGCTCAGCGGGATCCGCGTCCAGCGCTGCGCACCGTCCGGAATGTTCTTCGGCTTGGGCATCGCAAGCAGGGTCGAGGAGGTGCTCACGCCCTTGACGAACTTCATCGACCGGCGGGGGGACGACAGCACCGGATCGGCGGCAGCGAGGAAGCTCTTGATGTCCGCTGACATCGCGTAAACACCGGTTTCGGACGGGCGGCCGGATACCAGCACGCCACCGGCTTTCCAGTTGCCCATCGGATCCTGGACCCAGACCTGGCCACCGCTGTTGCCCGGGCCGGTCGAAAGGTGGGTGGCATAAAGGTAGCGGCCGAAGGTCGGCTTGAACGGGGTGATGTCGGGAGCGGTGGAGTGAAGGTAATAACCGCCGGACTCCGCGGTGTAGATGAGTTCCGCCGGATAGCCGGTGATCATTGAAATGTTCGACTGCTGCAAATGGGAGATTCCCTTGAAGTCCAGCGACGCGGGAATGCCGGCGACGAAGGGCTGCAGGCCCCAGGCGAGCGCGACGTCACGACCGAAGGTGCTGCGGGAAGTCGGCCCGTATTCCGCCACCAGGTTCGCATACTGGGTCCAGCGGAAGTAGCCGCGGGCAGGGATCTCGCTCTCGGCCGGAGGGGCACCCTCGCCGTTGTAGCCGCCGACCCAGCTTGGTGGGGAAGTCCAGCCAACGTCATCGAACACGACATGCGCGGCGGTGAAAAAAATGTTGGGATGCTCTGCGACAAAGCCGCTGCCTCGTGCGCCGCCGGAAAGGACGAGGCCGTTGTAGTAATAAGGCGCTTGCCCAAGTTGCTCTTCGCCAACCCGTTGCGAGGAATTGGTCTTGGGCGCTTCACCGGCCATGGCCGGAAACATCAGCCCCGCCAAGGCGAAGGGGAGAGTAAAGTATTTCACGATTGAATGTATGGGATTCGAAACAGCTCACATTCCTTAAGTTTTTTTAAAACTCATGTCAAGGCGCGGGCGCGGGTTGCCGGGGCAAGCCGCTAGAGGCGCACCATGGCTGGTCCTGCGTGATCCACCCGCTCTGCCCCGGGGTGTCCCAAGCGATGGTCACCCGACACCTCGCGGGCTGGATGCGCGGAGCTGGTTGATTTCCTCCGACATCGCGGCGGTCAGTTGCTCCAATTCCTGCATCCGGCTGGCAGAGCGAGATGCCTTCAGACCGTGCATCGCGAACCCGATGGCAAACAGCAGGGAGCCGAGCGCGGGGATGGCGCTGGCGACGAGAACAAGGTACTCGGTTCCGCCCCCGCTTCCGCCGCTGAAAAAGAAGGCTCCTGCGAAGTAGGTCACAAATCCGAGGGTGCTCAGAACCACTCCCGCGGCCATCGACCACCAGGCTCCGCTCCTTCCCACGTGGCGCAGGCCGAGAATGCCGACCCACTGGGCCACCAGGACGGGCAAGGTGACGAGGGTGCCGAGCATGAACAATCCGGAAACGGCCATGCTTGGAGCAAAGCGAGAATCCGGCGTGGCGTCAACGGCGGCCCGGGTTTGACGACCTCAGGAGGCTTCCTCTTCCTTCGCCAGCGGCAGCTTCGCGACCTCGTCGAGCAGGTTCACGATCTCGACCCCGCGTTCAGCGGAGCCGTCGTGGCGGAAGGAAAGGACGGGGGTCGATTTGAGCACCACTCGCTTGGAAACCTTCTTCTGGATGCTGCCGTGTTCGTGGTTGAGCTTCTCGAGCACGGGCTCCACCCGCCCGCCGAGCACCCCGATCCAGACCTTGGCCTCCTTGATGTCCTGGGTGGTCTCGACCGCGTTCACGGTGACCAGCGCGCCGTTCCACTCGTAATCCTTCTGGATCACGGTGCCGATCTCGCGTTTCAGCAGCTCGTTGACCCGGTTGATGCGTTGAGACATGGGAAAAGTTCCAAGTTATAAAGTGCCAAGTGCCAAGGAAGAGAATGAAGGCCAAGCGCCTTTCTTTGGCACTTGGCACTTCCTTACTTGGCACTTCGGCTCAAAGGCCCTGCGGGATTTTCTCGAGCGTGTAGCACTCGATGATGTCGCCTTCCTGATACTCGTTGAACTCGCCCAGGCGGATACCGCATTCCATGCCCGACTTGACCTCTTCCACTTCGTCCTGGAAGCGGCGGAGCGTGGACATCTTGCCATCGAAGACCGGCACGGTGCCGCGCAGGACGCGGGCGTGGGCCTTGCGGTGGATCTTGCCGTCCTTGACGTAAGAACCGGCGGCGCGGCCCTTCGACTTGGAAAGCTTGAAGATCATCTTCACCTCGGCGTGGCCGATGATGTTCTCGCGGGTCAGCGGCTCGAGCAGGCCGAGCATGGCCTCGCGGACCTGGTCAATCAGTTCGTAAACGATCGAGTAGAGCTTCACCTGGACGCCCTCGGCCTTGACCGCCTTGACGGCGTTGGCCTCGACCTTGACGTTGAAGCCGAGCACCACCGCGTCGGCGGAGCTGGCCATCTGGATGTCGCCTTCGGTGATCGGGCCGGCGGCCGCGATGATGATCTGGGTGTTGACCTTGTTGGAGTGGATGTCGCCGATCGCCTTGCGGATGGCTTCGACCGAGCCCTGCACGTCGCACTTGAGGATGAGCTTGAGGACGGCCTTTTCGGTGCCCGCGATGACGTTGGAGAACAAGTCCTCCATCCGGCTCTTCTGGGACATCTTCAGGCGGTCGTTGCGGCGGTCGAGCTGGCGTTCGTCGGCCAGCTTCTGGGCGGCGCGGACATTGTCCATTTCGACCAGTTCGTCGCCGACGTGAGGCATTTCCTCGAAGCCGATGACTTCCACCGGGGTGCCCGGCTTGGCTTCCTTGACCTGCTCGCCGCGGTCGTTGATCAGAGACTTCACCTTGCCGGCGAAGGGACCGCAGATGAACGGAGTGCCCACTTTGAGCGTGCCCGTCTCGACGATCACCGATGCGGTGGCGCCGCGGCCAGGTTGGACGCGGGCCTCGATGATCGCGGCGCGGGCGTTGCCCTTCGGGTTGGCCTTGAGCTCGAGCACTTCCGCCTGGAGGGCGAGCAGTTCGAGCAGGTCGGGGATGCCCATGCCGGTGAGGGCGGAAATTTCCACGCACTCGACGTCGCCGCCGAAGTCCACGGTTTGCAGGCCCTTCTCAGCGAGCTGGGTTTTCACCCGCATCACGTTGGCGGCCGGGAGGTCGCACTTGTTGATCGCGATGATGATGGTCTTCTTCGCCTTCTTGGCGTGCTCGATGGCTTCCAAGGTCTGCGGCATGATGCCGTCGTTGGCGGCGACCACGAGCACCACGATGTCCGTGATGTCGGCGCCGCGGGCGCGCATGTCGGAGAAGATCGCGTGGCCCGGGGTGTCGATGAAAGTGATCGGCCGGCCTTCGTGCTCCACCTTGTAGGCGGCCACGTGCTGGGTGATCCCGCCGGCCTCGCCCTTGGTGATGGAGGACTTGCGGATGTAATCGAGCAGGGACGTCTTGCCGTGATCGACGTGGCCCATGATCGTGATGATCGGCGGGCGGAGTTGGAGGACATCCTCGGGTTCGTCCTGGGGAGCTTCCGGTTCGACGACGACTTCCTCGACCTTGTGGACGCCACCGCCCTTTTCGCGCTTCTCGCGTTCGAAGTAGAAGCCGTGGGCCTCGCAGACCTTGGCGGCGACATCCGGCTCGATCGCCTGGTTGGGGGCGACGAAGACTTGGAGCTTGATCAGGTCGGCGAGCAGCACGAAGGGCTTGAGGCCCATCCGCGCGGCGAGTTCGCTGACGATGATCGGCGGCTTGATGCTGATGCAATTGCCGGTGTCCTCTTCCACGGCGGGCGCGTCGCTTGGCTCAGGCGCAACCGGGGAAACGGAAGAGGCGGGAAGCGGTGCCGGAATCTCCACGACGGGCGCCGGCTCTGCTTCTTCGAGGAGCTTGGAAATGACGGGCAGCACGGCTTTGCCGGACTGGCTGGTCTTTTTGACGGAAGGGCGCTTCTTCTTCGTGGTGTCCTCGAAAATATCGAGCGCGCTGGCCTTGGCAGCGTCGAGAGCGCTGGGCGGAGCAGGAACCTCCGGAATCGGCTGCGCGGCGGTGCGTTGGCGCTCGCGGCGCGAAGGTGCCTTGGCCGTCAAATCGAGGACCTGGCGTTTCGGAGGAATACTGTCGCTGTCTTTGGCCATCAGGCGGGTCGGGTCGTCGTTTCGGAGCCGGATCGCCGGCCCCGAGGTAATTGAATTTTTCAGGCCGAGGCCGCGTTGGCCTTGGCACGGGTGAGGATGTCCTGAGCACGCTCTTCGGACACCTCGAGATTGGTGGAAATATAGTCGACATCCATGTCGGCCACAAGGTCGACGCTCATGCCGCCGGCGCGGAACAGCTTGTCGGCCAGATCGTCATCGAGGCCGAGTTGCTCGGCGATCGAGTGGGCGGCTCCGGCGATTTTCTTCTCGAACTGCTCGAGCTTGCTCTCGTCCTTGCGGACTTGGACATCCCAGCCCATGAGGCGGGAGGAAAGGCGGGCGTTTTGACCGCGGCGGCCGATCGCCTTGCTGAGGTCTTCCTCGTCCACGGTGACGTGGAGGACGCGGGCATCGGCATCGACCGCGATGGTGCGGAGAACGGCGGGCTTCAGGGCCTCGCGGACGAACTCCTCGGGATCATCGCTCCAGCGGATAATGTCGACCTTCTCGTTGTTGAGTTCGCGGACGATGTTCTTCACCCGGGCTCCGCGGAGTCCGACGCAGGCGCCGACCGGGTCGACCTTGTCGTCGGTACTCCAGACGGCGACCTTGGTGCGGTAGCCGGCCTCGCGGGCGATCCCGCGGATCTCGACGGTGCGGTCGGAGATCTCGTTGACCTCGGCTTCGAACAAGCGGCGGACAAAATTCGGGTGGCTGCGGGAAAGGATGATTTCCGGGCCGCGGCCTTCGTTTTCCACGGCCACGACGTAGGCGCGGATGCGGTCGCCGATGTTGTATTCCTCGGTCTGGACGCGCTCGCGGGAAGGCATGATGCCTTCGAACTTGCCAAGGTCGACCAGGACGTCGCTGCGGTCGAAGCGGCGGACGGTGCCCGAGACGATGTCTCCGGCGCGGTCCTTGAACTCCTCGTAGATCATCTCCTTCTCGGCCTGGCGGAGGCGCTGCATCATCGTCTGCTTCGCAGTCTGCACGGCGATGCGTCCGAAGTCCTTCGGGGTGACGTCGAACTCCATCTGGTCTTCCGCTGCGGCGCCGACGTTGCGGCGCGAGGCAAGCTTGAGGGGGACTTGATTGAATTTGTCCGTGTATTCCTCGTCGGGCACCACCTTGAGGCTGGCGAAGATCCGGGTCTCGCCTTTCTTGGTGTTGACCTCGGCGCGCAGGGTCTCGATGGCATCAGCCCCGGGAACCATTTTGCGATAGGCGGAAATGAAGGCGTACTCGAGTGCGGCAACGACCTTGTCACGGTCGATGCCCTTTTCCTTCTCGTAGTATTCGATGAGTGCGACGATGTCGTTGGTCATGGCTGGCAGTGCGGCGCGGTGCGCTCCGTATGTCCAGAGACGCAAAAGAGCAGGTTTTTTCGACCCACCCTTTCGTGTCGGAAGATTGATCGGCGGGGGAATAGGTCGGAAAACCTTGAGTTGCAAGCCGAATCTCGGAAGCGCGCCGGCCCTACAGCGGCCGCCATTGCAAGGCCCTGAACTCGCCGCTGCTCTGCCAGGTGGCGAGGCCGAAAGGGGCGCAGATGTCGATCGGTCCTGGGCGCAGCGCGAGCTTCCGGCCGGTGGTGTCGAGATCAATGACCCGCTCGCCGTCGATCCAGGCCTCGATCCGCTCGCCGACACGCCGCAGCCGCAGGGAGTACCAGCGTTCCTTTTCAAAGGACCGGTGGGTGGTGGTCTCATTGGCGGCGGCGTCGAGGTCATCGATGGACGATAGGCCGACGGTGCCGCCGCCCCAGCCGCCGACGACCCAGGTCAGGCATTCGCCGGTGGGGCGGGTGGGGAAGGTCAGGCCGCAGAAGAAATCCGTGCCGTCGAGCCGGCGGGCTTGCAGTTCGATCTCGAAGGGCGGGGTGGGCGGGTTGCCGGTCCAGCGGATCGCGCTGAGGGCCTCGCCCCAGTTCAGGCGCAGGGATCCGGGTTGGGGCCGGGTGAGTTCGCCGCCCATCACGTGCTGCCAGGAATCGGCGAGAGGCCGCCATGCCGGCTCTTCCGCGACGGGGGCTACTTCTTTCCTGCAGGAAGGCGCGGCTCCGGCGGCCAAGGCCAGGTGGATCCAGTTCCGTCGATTCATCGGACGGCAAACTGGCGTGCCCGACCCGCCGCCGCAAGGCTGGTCCTTGGCGAAGCGGGTGGAACATGCATCTTCGTCGCGTGATCCGTGCCCTTTTGTTCGATGCTGCCGGGACCTTGATCGAGCCCGCCGAACCGGTGGCGGAGGTTTATGCCCGCCATGCGGCTGCGTTCGGGCTCATGCTGGAAGCCGCGGTCATCCGTGAGGCGTTCGGTCATGCGTTCGTTTCATGCGGCGATCCCGTGTGGAAGAGCCATCCCGAGGGCGATGGGGCCGAGCGGGAATGGTGGCGGCAGGTCGTCGGACTGACGTTGGGCAGGGCGGCGGGGCGCCCGCTGCCGGAGGACCTCGCACGGGAGTGCTTCGAGGCGCTCTTTGGCCACTATGCGTCGTCCGTGGCGTGGCGGGTCTTTCCCGAGGTGGCGGAGGTTCTCGATCAAGCCCGGCGTGCGGGATTCCGGGTCGCCGTGGTGTCGAACTTCGACCGGCGCCTGCATCGCGTCCTCGAGGGCGCGGGACTGTCGTTCGAGTTTGTCCTGACGTCCGCCGATGCTCAATCCCGCAAGCCGGACCCGTCGATCTTCCATCAGGCGCTCGGGCGGCTCGCCTTGTCGCCCGATGAGGTTTTGCATGCTGGCGATTCTGCGGCGGCCGACGGGGACGGCGCACGCGCGGCGGGGATCGAGCCCTACCTGGTGGACCGCCCGCGCAACGACCTCCGCGGCTTCCTCGATCATGCCTTGCGTCGCCGAGGAAAATGAACTTGCCAAACCTGGACCCCGCCACTACCCATCGCCGCCCCGGCCGCTGGCAGACCCGCCACGACCGCGAAATCCGAAAGCGAGGATAGCTCAGTCGGTAGAGCAGTTGGCTTTTAACCAATTGGTCCTGGGTTCGAGTCCCAGTCCTCGTACTTTCGAAATCAACGAGTTGCGGGAAATGAATTTCCCCTTTGTGCCCGAATGTTGCCCGAATAAAACGGCGCGGTCTTAAACTTCGGCTTGCTGGGTGCGCCGGAGACCTTGCTACCTTGCTCCTCAACGTCCGTTTGCTGCCGATTGCATGGTCGGTGGGCCCCTTGAATCCTGAGGATCCTCCCGGACGCAGACTGACCGTTAGAATATGGCGAAAAAATTGAGCAGCGAAGACCTGAAAAGGGAGAAGGAACGGAAAGCAAAAAAGCGGGCTCAGGCTCAGAAAGATCGGAATGACCTTCTGGGCTGGCACCAAAGCATGAGGACTTCCGAGGAGATCACACCCGCCCCGGGAGATTTGGAGCCTTACTACCACTATTTTTCCCAGCTTATCGGCAACTCCGGCGCTTCAGGGCACGACGCCGCAAAACTGAAGGAAATGGCCCTTGAACGGTGGCGGCGAGACTACTTGAAAAAGCGTCGGTTGGAGGCAGTTGATCGAATTTTCTTCAAGAAGAAGGACGTGGGTGAAATCGCGCTGGATGTGTTTCTCCGCAGACTCCTGCCACAGATCGAGAGAAAGCAGGAGAGGTTACGATTGGCATGTGAGACGGCAGCGAATTCCGGCCTGTTCGCTGACCTTTCTGAACATTTCGGCGCTCCGCGGGTTTCGAGTTCACTTTCCCAAGAAAGGGTCCAAATCACCGTAGAAGAGATTCCCCGGTGGTTGGGATGGATGAAAATGGACTCCGGCGTGATGACCCGTGAAACCGCAGCTACCGCCGCATTCCACATCCTGGTGTATTTTAGCTACTTCTACTCACCGGAGTATCGTGGGTCGAAGGGATATGCTCGGAAGAAGGCAAAGGGAGAGCCCTAGGTTTTCGCTGCCTTCACCTCGCGATTGGCCTCTTACAAGCATTGCTGAGAAAAATATCCCGATCAGCTAGGTCGGCGAATCGATTTTTCTTGGATTGCCGAATTCCGATCGGCTTCGGGGCATGACCGGTTAGCTGGCCAAGACCGTCCAATATTCTCCGGTTTGCTACCGGCGATTGTGCGGATAACCACCAAACGACCCCGTTTGGTATTCGCTCGCAGGTGAAAGATTCGAATGAAAGCGAACCACAAGGTTTGGTTACCGCGGCCGTGGTGGCGAAGCACCTGAGCGTTACCCCGCAGACCGTTTTGAACTGGGAGCGATCAGGTCTTATCCCGTCGGTGATCCGCATTGGGAGGGTGATCAGGTTTCGATTGGAGGACGTCAATGCGGCGCTGGCTGCAAATCGGGCCAGCGGTCAAAATGGGGATTTCACCAGCGAGGCCATCTCGTCTGCGGCCGACGAATCCGACCCTGCGGAACCCTGATGTGCTCTCCAAAGAGTTCTCAACTTCCGGTACGCGTGATCGGCCGATGCGGCGTTCATCGGGGATCGTGCCGGGTCTGCGCTGGGGCAGGGAAGTCGTCTCCGGAGCAGGTTCAAGGTCCGACGATCCATCGCGTCCGAAGCATAAACACGAGAAACGATAATCCAGATGCAAGAGGGCCTCGCACCTCGACTAGCCGGTGCACTTTCTCAGTCAACCGGCATTTCCTCCCAGCAAACCGGCATTTCCGCCCTAGCTAATCGGCATTTTCACACCAGCAAACCGCACTTTCATGGCTTCCCGACCCGAAGAACAAGCCGGCTACTCCAAGCGACAGGAGGACAAGGACTACCTCAGCGAGCCGCCGCAGCCGGACGTCGGGACGTTCCAGATCCCGAACTTCACCGACACCCGGGTCCACCAGGGTGTCCGCTACTTCCCTCCGATCATCCGCGAGGGAGCGCCGGTGCAGATCCTGGGCATCGGCATGGCGGTCCTCCCCGAGGAGGCCACCGGCCTCGCCGAGACCGTCAACGAGAAGAACATCGTGCTGAACAAGGGCCGGCTCTTGAAGGGCCCGTCCGGCCAGATGTTCAAGGACATGCTCCGCAAGCAGCCGCACCTCACGTGGGACCGGTTCGCCTACATGACGGTCATCCCCTGGCTCCTGCCGAAGAACCGCCGCTACTCCCCGACCAAGGAGGAGATCGAGTGGTGCAAGCCGCGGGTGCTCACCACGATCGCCAAGATGAAGCCCGAGGCGATCGTCGTCTTCGGGAAGAAGATCTTCGACCTCCTGGTCGACGAGAAGATCAGTTACGACGACGCCCGCGGCGCCTGGTTCGACCACGGCGACGACAAGATCCCCGTCTACCTGATGGATCCGGTGAACTTCCTGATCACGAAGCCGTGGACCTTCGAGACCTTCTGCACCGACTTCCGGGAAGTGAACCGCTTCTTCAACGGCAAGCGCACCGACATCGAGGTCCAGGAGCCGCCCAAGTTCCACGAGATCCGCACCTTCGAGCAGCTCGACCAGCTGGTGCAGCGCTGGGAACACGAGAAGCTCTACGTCCAGTCCGTCGACTGCGAGTGGTCCGGCACCCACCACGTCGACGGAGGCCTCCGCTCGATCCAGTTCGCCTGGGCCGCGCGGGAGGGCGCCTACCTGAACTTCTTCGACCACACCGGCCAGTTCCACCTGGGGACCGACTACAAGCGCTGTGGCGAGATCCTGGGCCGGTTCCTGAACAAGCCCGAGGTGAAGTATCTCGGCCACCACTACGCCGCGGACTCCCCGTGGATGGAAACCTGGCTGAACCTCGAGGTCCTCGGCAAGTGCCGGTTCGACAGCGAGTACGCCCAGCAGACCGTCGACGAGTACGCCCCGCTGGGCCTGGAGTGGATGGCCATGCGCTACACCGACTTCGGCAGGTATGACATGCCGCTCGTGAGGTGGAAGCGCGCCAACAAGGCCCTGATGAAGGCGGACGAGGGCTACGGCAAGATCCCGGACGAGATCATGATCCCCTACGCATGTTTGGATACCCTTACGGTACTCCAGGCCGAGAAGCCGATCCGGGACCAGCTCTACTTCCAGGAACTCACCGAGTACTTCGACCGGACGCTCCTGCCGTTCGTCACCGACATCTACCACACCTTCGTCACCGTCGGCCTGCCGGTGGACCGCAACCTGTTCGAGCAGACCCGCGCGTTCATGAACTGGGCCTACCGGACCCTGCTGGCGAATTTCAAGCAGGGCATCGTGGACCAGGCTGACGAGCTCCTGGTCAAGCACACCGGCTTCCCCGCGCAGGTCCTGGAGGTCTGGAAGATGATGGGCCAGAAGCAGTCCATGGAAGCCGTCGAGAAATCCATCCACGACATGGTGGGCGACGAGTTCTGGGAGGCCCGCGGAAAGCACCTCTTCGGGCACTGGCGGGACGTGAAGGACTTCAACATCCGCTCGACCGACCACGTCCGCCGCTGGGTCTACGGCTGCCTGGGCCTCACCCCGATCAAGAGCACCGCGAAGAAGGAGCAGGGCCTTCCGTCGATGCCGTGGGAAAAGGTACTCGAGCTGCCGGCCGCGCAGCAGAAGATGATCAACCCCTCGGTCGACAAGGAGACCATGGAGATCCTGCAGGACAACGACCCGATGATCGCCCGGCTGCTCGCCGTGTCGAACGTGGGCAACCTCTGCAAGGGCTTCCTCAAGGAAGGGGACCGCGACCAGGACGGCGAGCTGGTGGAGGAGAACGGCCTCGCCAAGTTCATCGCCAGCGACTGCCGGATCCACGGCCAGTACTCGCTGACGGAAACCGGCCGGCCGCGCGCCTGGAAGCCGAACGTGCTGAACTTCCCATCCTACCTGAACAAGGGCGTGGCGGCCGGACTTTCCGCCATCCTGGGCAAGCAGAAGGACGGGTCGTTCCTCGACATCCCGACCGAGTTCGAGGATCTGATCGGCACGCCGGAGGAAAGAGCAACGATCCCGATGAAGGACTTGCTAAAAGACCGGATGCCGACTATCAGATCTTGTATCGCAGCACCGCAGGGTATGATTTACACGGTGCGTGGTTTGTGAGGATTGCTAGCAGCCGATAAATCCCGCGAGGGTAAGGAAGTTTCCTGTGGGTGTAAACAACTGAAAGCAGGTGTTGTCGCCATACTTTCCTTCGTAAATAACTGGCAATAAACTCGTGATCTCCTCGGCGAAGCAGCCATCATTGGGCTGGGTGATCCGAAATGGAGTGGTGGGACCGCCAGGCATTTTGTAAGAAACTGAAGGATGGATAAATTCGATAATTTTCATGCGAAGTGAATTATAAGCCTGCCGGGAAAAGCAGAAACCCTTTGCGGAAGAGCGATAAGGCACAATGCAGCCCAAGTGAAATTCGAAAAATTCCGTGCATAACTTAATCTCTTCCTCGGTTAATTTAGATGCGGTGATTTGTGCGGTATGAGTGGATTCATTAAAGCTTCCGTCATCCATGTACCAGACGGCAAGGCCGAGAAGTCCTAAAGAGTCCAAAACTTCTTTCGTGATTACAAGGCGACGATGACCATGTTCTTGAGAGCTGCGACGGTCGTATTTATGGCGAAGCCACGAAAAGTAGCGTGTGAAATTTAAGACGTAACGCCACACTTCATTCTTATTTCCGTCAGCCGCCGTTTTAATGATATTGTGGCCCGGTGAAAGATCTTTGATTGATTCGAACTTCCACGTGGCGTACGGAATGCGAGGCTTACATTGAGAAAACCAGAGTCCAGTGAGCCCGCCGTCAGCATCCACCTTCCCGTTTGGTTGCTCGTAGAACCCTCCGTCACCAATCAGCGATCCCAGAATCACGCTGAGCTGATCTTTGTTGGCTTGAGGAGTTTCCGTAATTATCTTATGCAGGCCTGGAATTATGTATTTGGCGGGTATTAGGCCCATTTGAGTCATGACATTCTGATCTGGAGCAAGATCCGGACCCTGGAAACCACCTGCATTGGAGTGGGCAGTCGTGATCGTGATAATTTTGTAATAGTTTTTGTTTTTGGTTCGGACATGTCGCTCGTAGCCGATGATGGTTGATTCTTGAGCGCGATTGTCGACTGGCGTTACTGCCGGTCCGGGATGGCCGGAGCTGGCGAGCTTCCCGATCTGCACCTTCTCGCCATTAGCGAGAGTGATCATGTTTCGGGTTCGGATTCCGACGAGAGGCGAATTTGTATTATGCACGCACTGAAGGTGCCAATGCCTCAAAAATGGCGGGATAATCGGTCTCTGCACCTCTGCTGATCGCTGGTTTATTGCCTCCGCAACCTTGCTAATCGGTGATTTGGACCAGTAATCGGCACGAGCATCCCAAGCGAAAAATTAAATTTTTTTCGAGTTTCGAATGAACTGGCTCACGAATCTCAGAAGCGCGAAACTCGCACGGATCTGGCGTTAAATGAATCTGATAGCACCGCGGGCTTTCCCGCCGTGAAACACCCATTCCCTGATGCCCCGAACCTTGTACTCCCCCCGGCTCTCCGAAGACGTCGTTCGCTTGCTCTACCGCGAAGGACAGCGCCGACGGATGCCGATGACGAGGCTGGCCGACCTGCTGCTGCGGGAGGCCCTTTCCTCCGACACGGCTCTTACCGTGCTCCCTGATCCCCGACCCGCTAGTCCTCCCGGCCGCGCGGTCGCCTGAACCATTCCCCCCCCGTCCGGCGAAAGCCCCGGTCCTCCTCTCGAGGTCCGGGGCTTCGTCGTTTCGGGAATCCAGCCCCACCAAACATGAACCCCAACAACAACCAGCCATGGCCATCAAACTCATTGCAAATTACAGCAAGCGCCTGGGCCTCCCGGGCTATTCCAGCCACCAGTTCAGCATCGAGATCGAGACCGAACTCGTGACCACCGACGACGTGGCCGCCGAGTCGGCCCGTCTCTACGCCGCATTACAGCAAAACGTAGACGAGCAGATGAAGATAACCGGGTTTGTCCCCCCTACCGGCTACGGGATGGAGGAAAGCCCGCCGGCACCATCCTCCAACGGGCACACCAACGGAGCGAGTCGTCCCCCGGCTTCAACCGATTGGAAGTGCACCGCCAAGCAGCGCGAGTTGATCGAGAACCTTGTCGCCGAGCACCATCTCGAAAAGACCGCGGTCGAGAACCTCGCCGTGGAACGCTTCGGAAAGGGTGTCCGCCAGCTCAATAAGGTGGAGGCGTCAGGTCTGATAAACGAGCTGCTCGACACTCATGGCGGCCAACAACGTCCGCCCACCAGCGGCCGGCGCTCCGCCTACGCCGGGGTCAACGGAAACGCGGGAGGCCGCCGATGATCGCGCTGGCAGCCCCGCCACCGTCCCGGACTTCAACACTCCCGGATTACATCAGCCCGTCGGCTGCGAAGTCGTATCTCGCATGTAGTTTGAGGTTTTACCTCGAGCGCGTGTTGCAGATCAAGAAGCCGACCACCCCGGCGCTTCACCTCGGCAAATCCGTTCACGCCGCGCTCCAAGCATTCCACTTGGCACGCTGGCGCGGCACGGACGACTCGCCCGAGGTGGTCGCCGCGGCCTTCGAGGATTCGTTCACGAAGCTGGAGCGCGACGAGGGTCCGGTGAAGTGGAAGGAAGGCGAGCGCGAGAAGTGCCGGCTTGCCGGTCTCCGCGTCGTCGCCGCCTACCTCGACAGCCCGGAGGCGCCGATGGCGAAGCCCCGTGCCGTCGAGGTCCCGCTCACCGAGAACATCCCCGGGTTGTGCGTGCCGCTCACCGGCACCATCGACCTAGTCACCGACATCTTCGCCCCGATCGACTTCAAGTCGGCCGCGGCGAAACCCGATCCAAAGCACGCGGTTTTCGACCACGAACTCCAGCTTGTGGCCTATCAGCTCCTGCTGGAGAAAGCCACGGGTGAAAAGCCGCCGTCGCTCGATCTGGTGTTCCTGGTGAAGACGAAGGTACCGCAGGTCATCCGGGTTTCCTCACCGCCTGTCGACCGAAAGCGGAAGGACCGGGTGATCCGCATGATCGATACGGCGGTAGCCGGAATGTCGGAGGGCAGGTTTCATCCCCAGCCCGGCATGGGGTGTTGCTCATGTCAGTACCGCACCGAATGCCGCAACTGGCCGACGGTGATGGAAAGGCGGTCCGCGTGAAGTCAATACTAGTCTTCACGTTGCTGCTGCTCTTCGGCTGCGAGGAAGGGGATGAAAAAGCCCGTGCGGAGAAGGCTCGCCAACAGGCTATCGAGCGCGAGGTGGAGGCCCGGGTTGCAGCACGGGTTAAGGAGTCTCCCGAAGGACGGCTCAGTGTCGTTCGGATCGCCGTCTATGGCAGCCTGGCAGCCGGCGGACTCGTCGCCCTGCACGTCCTGGGCGCTCCCCGCCCCGGCGAATCAACCGGGACCCTGCCGCCGCGAAACGGTGGCAGGGTCCTCGACCTCCCGAGCCCGCATAACCCGAATGAGACCGCGCGCCGCAACAATTGAGACCATCGTGGTCATCGCAATCACCGGCCTGTTACTCGAAGTCGCGAAGGCCCATCTATGGGCCCTCGTGGCCGCAGGCGTCGTGGCAGCCGTGTGGCTGCTCGCCCGCAGCAACCATTGACGGTCCGTCTCCCCCAGCACCCGCCCGGTCCCCGTGACCCGGCGGGTGTTTCGTTTTCCTGTCCCCAACCAAAACACAACCAAAACAACCAGCCAACATGTCCCAGCAATCCTACAACCTGCCTCTCCTCGAAGCCGTGTGCCGCCGCGGTGTCCTCTGCGCCACCTCCGTCCGCTACTGGCGCGGCTGCAAACGCCTCAACGCTGAAGACCTCGGCCTCGATCCCGCCCACGTCTCCGACCGGCTCATCCAGCTTGGCCACAAGCGTCTCATCCCCCGGGAGGCTTTGTCGGCCTTCTCGCTGATCGAGTCGCGCGCCCATGCGCTTGTCGAAAGCTCCAGCTTCCCGTTCCTCGGAGGCATCGCGCGCTTCGTGCCGAACCCCCGTCTGGCCGCCCTGGTCGACGGCCTCGACAAGCTGCGCGACGAGTTCCGCGACGCCACCCTCGACTTCGTGGCAGGCTACGGCCCGCTGCGCGACCGGGCGATGGCCGAGTGGCGGGAAGCCGCCCGTCATCTGAACGGCAGCGCCGAAGCCCTGTTGATTACTATCGAGCAGTCGTTCCCGCCGGCTGGTGCCATCGCCCATAAATTCGGGTTCGAGGCCCGAATGTTCCAGGTGGCGGCTCCCGAGAGCCTGCGCCTCGAAGTGTCCGAGTCCATCGAGAGCATGGAAATCGCCGACCAGCGCCGCCGCGTCGCGGAAGATGCCGGCCGCCGCCTGCAAAATGATCTGGATTCCTTCATCCGCGAAAGCGTCACCACGCTCCGGGAGGAAACTGCCCGCCTCGCCTCCGACGTCCTCGCGACCATCGACGGCAGCGAGGGCAGCGTCCATCAAAGGACACTGAATAGATTGGGCTCCTTCATCGAGTCATTTAGGAGTCTCAACTTCGCCGGTGACCAGCAGCTTGAGACCACCCTCGAACGCTTCCGCGAGCAACTGCTCACGCGGAGTGCCGAGGACTACCGCAACGACAGCACCGCCATGCGGAGCCTGACCGACGGCCTCAACCGTCTCCGCGACAACGCGGTCGCCATGGTCCGCACCGAAGGCCGCGACGTGCTCACGCGCTTCGGCCAGATGGGCGGACGCCGGCTCGCCGTCGCGAGCTGAGGTCCAGTACAGAGCTGTTAGCCCGGTGGGAGTTCGTCTCCTGCCGGGCTCCCTTGCCCATTTTCACACATGCCTGATTGCACCACCCGACCCGACTGACCCCGCCCTCACAGCCTGCTTTTCAAACCACTTCCATCACTTCCTCCAAAGCCACATCCACCACCCGACAAGCCTACCACTTCCCCCCGAACCCCGCGCAAAGGGCGGCTCCACCACGGAGCCGCCCTTTGCGCATCCTGCGATCCCGATCAACAAACCAAACCACCAACCTTATCGATCCAACCATGTCTCACTTCGTCTCACTTCAGTGTCAGATTCGTGACCTCCACGCCCTGGCACTCGCCTGCGTCGAACTCGACCTCAAGCTCCAGCCCGACGTCCCATGCCGGGGATACGCCGGCGTGCATAGGAAAGCAGAACGCACCATCAGCCTCCGCGGCCCCTACGACATCGCCGTCGATCCCTCCCCGGAGAAGGACGGCACCTACGCCCTGACCACCGACTGGTGGGATGGACACGTGGCCAAGGAAGTCGGCGTCGGCTACGGCCGGCTCCTCCAGGCCTACGGTATCCACAAGACGTTCCGCGAGGCCCACGCCCGCGGCTTGCGCGCGACCCGCCGGCTCGAAGCCGACGGGTCCGTGCTGGTTACGTTGGAAGGGGGTTCGCTATGAACCGCCGCATCTTGGTCAAGGTTTCCCCATTTGGGGAAATCACCGTCGAAGCGGACGGCTTCCAGGGCAAAGGCTGCGAAGCCGCCACCCGGGCCATCGAGGAGGCCCTCGGTAAACGCACCGGCCGCACGCTCAAGCCCGAGCACCGGCACGGCGGCGTTTCCGTCCAACAGCAGCAGCAACTCGGCGGGTCATGAAAGCGACCCTCCGTTTCGACGCGGCCGGCCTCATCGCCTGCCTCTACACCGAAGCGGTCGATCTCCGTGCGCTCGGACGGCTCCAGGTCGTCCGGGCCACCGTGATCGACTTCGACCCGGAAGAACAGCGCTGGGAAGTCCGCTGTGCGGCCTTCGGCAAGCTGCTCTTCGCCGATCCATCCCGCGCGGCCTGCCTCGCCTGGGAGCAAGCAAACCTCCAGCCGGAGGCGAACCCACAATCCTGATCCGGAGAGAGGGAGCCGTGCCACCGCGCCGGCTCCCTCTCTTGCACTGCTCAACCGGCACTCCTGCCTATCACTCCACCATCAACCAACCATCAACATCCCCATGAACCTCACCACCTACTTGCGAGCCGGCTACCCCGGACTCGCCGTCATCAGTTCCGAAGAAGCCCGCGCCGAGGCCGACATCGCCGCCGCCTGCGCTTCCGTCGAACGCCGCCTCCACGCCTGGTCCTCCACCGAGGGCCTGGTCGATACCACCGACGGCCGGGTCACCCCGTGCCCGGATCCGCTCGACGCCCTCCAGCTACTGGACGGCATGTTCGCCGCCGACAACCCGCGCTACGTCGTGCTGCTGCGCGACCTGCAACTCCACCTCGACCAGAGCGACCCGCTGCTCGTCCGCCGCCTCAAGGACATCCTCCGCGTCGCCAAGTCGAACGGCCACGCGATCATCCTGCTCGGCTGCCGCTTGAAGCTGCCGCCCGAGCTGTTACACGAGTTTTCCGAGGTGGACTTCAGCCTGCCCGATGCCGCCCGCCTCGGCGCGGTGCTCGATGGCATCCTGAAATCGGCCAAGCTCAAGAACGTCCACGAGGTCGTGAAAGAGGCCGCCCTGCAAAGCGCTCTCGGCCTCACGACCACCGAAGCGGAGAACGCCATGGCCTTAGCGGTCGTCGAGACCCGCGGCATCGACCCCAAGGTCATCGCCCGGGAAAAGGCCCGCACGCTCAAGCGCAACGGCCTTGTCGAAGTTGTCGAAGCCACCACGTCACTCGACGACATCGGGGGCCTCGGCCAGCTCAAGGAGTGGCTCCAACGCCGCGGCGGGGCCTTCTCCGCCTCCGCCAAAGCCTACGGCCTGCCCGCCCCCAAGGGCTTGCTGATCGTCGGTATCCCAGGCACCGGCAAAAGCCTCACCGCCAAGGCCACCGCCGGCGCCTTCGGCCTGCCGCTGCTGCGCCTCGACATGGGGCGCGTCTTCGGCGGCATCGTCGGTCAGAGCGAAGCCAACCTGCGCTCCGTCATCCAGACCGCCGAGGCCATCGCCCCGTGCGTCCTGTGGATCGACGAGATCGAGAAGGGCTTCTCCGGTAGCAAATCCAGCGGCTCCACCGACGGCGGCACCTCGTCCCGGGTCTTCGGCTCGTTCCTGAGCTGGATGCAGGAGAAGGACAAGCCGGTATTCGTCGTCGCCACCGCCAACGACGTGTCCAAGCTGCCCCCCGAGTTCCTGCGCAAGGGAAGGTTCGACGAGATGTTCTTCGTCGACCTGCCCGATGCCCAGGAGCGGGCGCAGATCTGGGACATCGTCATCAAGCGCCACGGTCGCCGGCCCGCCGACTACGACACCGTCGTGCTGTCCCGCGCCTGCGAGCAGTTCACCGGCGCGGAGATCGAGGCGGTGTTCATCGACGCCCTGCACGAGGCTTACGTGGAAGGCCGCGAGCCCGGCCCGAAGGACATCCTCGACGCGATGGCCCACACGGTCCCGCTGGCGCAACTCATGGACGGCCAGATCAGCGCCCTCCGCCACTGGGCCAAAGGACGCGCCCGCGACGCCGGAGCCCCGGTGAAGTCCACGCCCCCCGCACCGCGCGGCTCGCGGCGGGTGCAGTCGGTCAACTGAGAACCAAGTGCCCGCGGACGGACTCGAAGCCGTCCGCGGGCTGAGGCCCTGGATTTTGTCAGGGCTACTTGAGCTCACCCGCCGAGTTGAGAATCCGCTCGATCTCGGATCTCGGGACCAGCATCGCTCCGTATCCTGTGATCACCTTGAGCTGCTTGGTTTTGACCTGTCGATAAGCCCAAGACCTGTGCTTGCCGAACATCGCGGCGGTCTCGTCCAGCGTGTATGCCATTCTCGATTTGTCATGTAGTGGATCATTCATCCGTGCAGAGTAGTCCCCGGGCACGAAGGGGGCGATGACTCCGTCACGATCGACCCTCCACCTCGCGGAGGGCGTCAAGGTAGCGACAAGCATCGGACCAAGGTCAGACTGATCGTCACCGTGTGGCGTCCCAATACGCCTTCACCTTCCCGAACTGGGCCGCAATGTCACCGTCGATCCCGCATTCGGCTGCCAGCTTGGAGAACAAGGGCTGCCAGAAATCAGGTGGAGGTTCCAGCGTCTCCGGCACCCCGTGGGTCTGACGCCGTCCGAAGGTGTCGTCCACATCGCGGATCAGGCGTTCACGGTCGAGCCCGCCTGCATCAATCAGCAACACGAGATCCACCAGGTCCTTTACCCGGGTGTTCGGCCGGTCGCCACGCGGCACCGTGTAAGCGTGGATTTTCTGGGCAAAGTGCTCTTCCCGGGAGATCGACGGGAACTTCCCCGCAGCCATGCCGGCAAACCCCAGCCATTCGCGTGGCTCAATCCACTCGAACGGCTCGCGCTGCACGTCGCCCATTCCGACATCGAGGTGGAATCGGGCAAATAGCCGCCCGTCGAGGTGCGCGTCCACGGGATGGCGCGAGCCACCGTAGGGCGCGCCGTCGAGGTCCATCGTCGGCTCGCCGATCGTGAACACGAAGAAGTCCCCGGCGTCTGCTCCCGCCGCCGTTTGCAGGATTTCCAACAAATCGCCAGGAGCGAATCCGCCTGCGGTAAGTCCGAGATCCAGATCACGGGTGGAACGAGCCATCGCCAGCTTCAGCTCCAATGCATAGCCACCTTTCAGACGCCATGGCGGACTTCCTTCGGCAAACAAGCGCACCAGAAGGCGGTCGAACGCCACCTGCCTCCTCATGCGCTGCAGGTCGATGCTCTCCGCCTTGGACGAAGCAGCAAGCCGGTCTTCCAGCGCGCGGCGGAACGCGAATGCGGTCGAGTAGGTTTTCATGCCGCCTTTTCCAGCATCTTCATCAGCCAGGCCGGTAGCCCGTCCATCGACTTCGCCCGCTTCAGCTCAGCCCGAGTGATCAGACCCCGGCGGAGTCCTTGTTCGAGCGCCTGCCGGAGCAGGTCGCGATCCGCGTCTCCGTCTGCCGCGCAATCGAGGATCGCCCGCATCGGCCGCGTCAGCGCGTATCCACGCTCCCGGATGACCTCAGCCGGGGACAGCATCCGCTTGTGCAGGACCAGCACCCCCGGCGTCTCGCCGTTGCGCCGGAACCCCGGCGGCACCGTCATGTGAAGCTTGGCTGGATTGACGTCGGACAGGTCCTTCAGGGACAGGGCCGTCTCGTGGGAATATACTCCCTGCGGCACACCGGAACGGTCGCGCGACCACAGCGACCAGAGCACCTGTTGCCCGGCCTCCGAAACCGGATAGCGCTTCAGCCGGTAGATCCCGCGGTGTTCGCGGATCCAGTTGCCTGCCTTCACGTGGTAGCTGTGCGTGCTGCGGGCGAACCCGGCCTCCAGTGCCTGGGCCATTGTGAAATACCCGTCCTGCCCTTCCGCGATGGCGAAAAGCTGGTCGTTGTCGGGCGGTGAGGCGACTGCACGCATGTTCAGGATTTCTGAACATATCCGCCCACCCGATCACCGGCAACTTCCAATTTCTCGCCACTTCGGCGACGAACCCGCAAACTACCAACCATCAAATCGACAACCCCCATGGACTCCACCACGCCCACCACCACCGCCTCGCTCCACTACCGCGAGGGCAGTTCCGACAAGGTCTACCAGGCCGCCATCGAACCGAAGGACGACGGCTTCATCGTGACCTACGCCTACGGTCGTCGTGGCACCACCCTGACCACCGGCACTAAGACCAGCGTCCCGGTCCCGCTCGCCGCCGCCACCGGCATCTTCGACAAGCTTGTATCCGGCAAGCTCGCCAAAGGTTACACCCCGTCGGAAGACGGCACGCCCTATCGGCAAACCGGCGACGAGGGACGCGACAGCGGCATCCGCTGCCAGCTCCTCAACCCGGTCGAGGAAAGCGAGCTGGCCCGCCTGCTCACCGACACCCGCCACTGCCTCCAGCAGAAGCACGACGGCCGCCGCATGCTGGTCCACAAGAAGGGCGACGAGATCACCGGCATCAACCGCCGGGGCCTCCTCGCTGCCTTGCCCGAACCGATCCGCCACGCCGTCGCCGAACTTCCTTACGACGTCCTTATCGACGGCGAGGCCGTGGGCGACACCCTCCACGCGCTCGACCTGCTTGAAGTGAAGGGCAACGACCTCCGCACCCGCCGCTACATCGACCGCTTCGCCGGCCTTATCTCCCTCATCCCGCCCGGGCAGCCCGCCCTCCGCTGGGTCAGCACCGCCATCAGCCCCGACGACAAGGTCGGTACCTACGAGGAACTCAAGCTGGAGGGAGTCGAAGGCGTCGTCTTCAAGGATGTCGACGCGCCCTTCACCCCGGGCCGCCCGAATTCCGGCGGACCCCAGCTCAAGTTCAAGTTCGTCGAAAGCGCCACGTTCGTCGTGCTCGCCCGCAACCCGCAGCGCAGCGTCACCCTCGGCCTCTACCCGGCCGGCGGCGACACCCCGGTTCCCGCCGGTAACGTCACCATCCCGCCGAACCACGAGGTCCCGGCACCCGGTGACGTAGTCGATGCCAAATACCTCTACGCTTTTCGCGAGAGCGGCGCGGTCTACCAACCCGTCTACCTCGGCAAGCGCGACGACATCCCCGCCACCGAGTGCGGCGTGGAGCAGCTCAAATACAAGCCCGACCCCGTTTCCTGATCTCCAGCCACAACAACGCACAGCCATAGCACCAAAGCCGGAACAGGCCCCGCCCGCACTCACCCTGCGGCGGGGCCTTTCCGCATCCCCCGTCACCATCCCCATTTCAATCATGAAAATCATCAGCGCCACCATCACCCCGATGCCCCGGCCCATGCCGTTGGGCATGTTCGACCCGATGCCCGAAGTCGTCGCCACCTTCGAGGACGGCTCCACCAAGACGCTGTTCTCGTTCTACCCCGACGAAGTCTCGTTTCAGGCCTCCAAGTTCGCCGGGCTCACCGAGGAGGAAGCCCACGACCTCCACCAACGCAAGGACACGGCCTACCTCCGGTCATGAAGCAACCCGCCTCCAACCATCCATCAAAACCACCACCCCATGAACCCCGCCCAACTCGCCCGCGACGACCCGGCCCGCCTGGTCTGGCTCTTCAAGCAGGCCGAACGCAGATCCCCCCGGAATCCCGGTGACCTGCTGCCTATCGCCTGCCAGCTCCTCCACCTCGCCACCAAAGGTCTCGTCGTCTCCCGCGGCTGCAGCCGCGTCACCTTCGAGTTTGAAGGCTACCGCACGCATGCCGTCGTCACTTTAGTCGCCGTCACCGACGCCCTTGGTGAGTTCATCCTCGCCCTCGCCCTACTCCAGAAGTGGAAACCCGACGGCGGACACCGACTCGGCGAACTCCTCGAAAGAGCCGCCGAAGCCTACTTCGACCTCCACCTCCCCCAGTGGCGCGAGAACGAAGGTGCCGATGGCCACCTGACCATCGATGTTAGCGAAGCCCCCGACGGAGCCGTCGTCCTCGACCCCCGCGGCCACGCCACGGTGCGGACGATGACCGAAACCCCAACCACGTTCCCCGCACAAACATGAACGACGCCTTCCAACACCTCGCCGGCCTCGGCGCACTCAAGGCGTGGCTCGCGGCACACCTGCCCTTGCTGCGGGAAGGTGGCAGCCTCGCCCCGCGGGCCATCGTCCTCGCCGGGCTCCCCGGTATCGGGAAGCACAGCGTGTCCATGGCCATCGCCGCTGCCACCGGCCGGCCGCTGACGACGTTCACCTCCGTTGCTGCCATCGACCCGGCGAGCATCCTCCTCGTCGAGGACTTGAGCCGGGAACACCTGCCATTGATCCGCAAGCTCGCCAACCCGGCGGTGACCTCGCCCTTCGTTATCGCCCTGACCGAACGACCGTGGGAACTCCCCGCGGGCCTGCTCCGGGCGGACGCGATCGAAGCCGTCTGGCACCTCGATCTCCCCGACGTGACGGAACGTGCAGAGATCTGGGACATTGCCGCGAAACGACACGGCAATGAAAACCCGGGTTTCGACAACGTGATCCTGGCCCGGGCCTCGCACGAGTTCACACCGGCGGAAATCCACGAGGCCTATCGCCGGGCCGCGAGGACGAGCCATCCGCATCCTCCGAAGGAATCCCGGATCTTCGACGCCTTGATACAGCTCCAGCAGCTGGTTGAGGCACGGAACGATGATCTACTCCGCCTCACATACTGGGCAACCCGGGGCGCATCGAAAGCACAGGCCTATTGAAGATTTCCGGAGGACGTCGCGCTAGAGACGTCCTCCGGAAAGCCCTTTTTTACCTGCCATGTCCCGATCCAACACCACCGTAAAGTCATGTCGCCAGGCACCCAAAAGCCGCATTGATAGCACCCGTTGAACTACCTGGCCGAAATTCACCGGGGCTTTCTTCGTAGTACCGCCAACGGTCTTTCTCAATCTTCACCGCCCGAGATCGCCGAAAATCTCGTAATCCTCAGCACACAGCAGCCCGCACGCGCAGCCGGGCAATTTCGGGATCTCAGCATGCTGAAAAAAGATCTCGTCGAAGGTGTTCATGATCACCCGATTCGTGTGGAACGGGAAGCCCGGGATCTGCGACTTCAGGATTTCCGCTACCGCCATTAGACCCGCAGCGAAGGACAAGAAGGGCAGCGCCGCGTCCACCTTCACTTCTACCTCTGCGGGTGCTTCGTCGGGTGCCGTCGCGCACTTGGTCTTCGGCTGGTCCTTCTCGGGGAACAGGCAGCAGGAGCACGCCTCTTCCAGCGGAATGTGCCGGATCATGGCAGCCTGGTAGTTCGGCCCCGTCGTGCCGTAGATTTGTAGCGGAGGGCGCATCGCTTCGATTGCGTGCCGCACATTCATCTCATTTGCCGCACTGACGATCAACTGCGGGCGAGGCCGATCGAGAGCTATGGATTCAAAGAACGGCTTGGCATCACTGGCAGTTCCATGAATCCCCACCTCCCGGAAGAACTCCTCCACCGCAGCAACCTTGAAGTCTCCCGTGTGGCGGGACTTGAAGAGGGGCGAGCGCGAGAGGTTCTCGATATTGACGATATCGTGATCCACCAGAAGCGGTTTGAATCGCCGCGTCGCCATCGCCAGAAAATAGGCGGCTGCCGAACCCACGGACCCGAGCCCAATGAACCAGATGCTCCCGAGGTCGAAATCACCCGCCTCGCGGAGAGAAACTCCGGTCGCCATGCCGAGGCGCCAGTTCCATGCGTTCAACAGGATGTCTTTTTTTGGTACTCGAAGCCCCTGATTGAACAGATGGGCCGCGCAAATGATTGCCGCCAGGGCCGGCCCCACAGGGTTGCAGTCATTCACACTGAGGACCGGTGAGGGGCCCTTCCCCACGTAGGCATTCCAGCCCGCTCCATGCACGATGATGTCTCCCTCTCCGCCGCCTATGCTAATCTTCACCACCCGCACCGCGTCGCGTGGCGGTTGGCTGCCATCGGGATACAGCTCCTCGGTTCGCTCTTTGCACAGGTCCCGGAGGCTCCGGCCGCTCCACGGCAGTCCCTCCGCCACTGCCACATCAGGCATCTCCAGCCGGATGTTACGGGTCATGCGGCAGAGCAGGTCGGTGAGCGTGATCGCAGTGATCTGCGCCTCCAGCTTATCAGCCATTCCAGGGGTGATATTGATTTCGACACAGACGGTAGGGTCCATTACCCGGCCCGCATAACGGAGGGTTCGGTCATCAAAGGATTGTTGCCAATTACTCATGGTTCCAGATAAGTAGAGATCGTCAGAACTTGGTCGTCAGGGATGCGTTCAAAAGCACCGCGCCCGGTACACACGTAAAATGCCGCGCCCTTCAAGCTCGGCAGATCGCACCCGAAATTAGGCACAACGACCGAAAGAAAGCCCGGATAGGCGATGTGCGTCCCGTCATCGTCGCCGCCCGAGTGATACGCCTCGCCGGGGTGCGTGTGGACCTGTCCGACGACCTCCATACCCAGCCGCGACGCCGTCCTCACTACCTCCGCCATCGCTAGCTTGCTGACGTGGAAGCTGCCATAAGTTGTCTGCGCCCGCGGTTTGAAGAGAGCCGCCACCAGATTCACCTCCTCGGTCACAGTCCCGAACAAGAACACGATCTTCTCCTCCTCCATCACGCGGGAGTCGCTCAGCCCGTCGGCAATAGCCCGTAGGACTGCCTCGGTTAGCAGGAACTGCCGTGGTCGGGTCGCAATGACTACCTCACTCGCCTGCGACGCTTCGGCGGCCGCTCGACTCCTGCCGAAGATTTTTTGAAGTAAGGATTTCATGCTGCCTTTCCCTTGTAGTTTTCGCTCATCAACTCATGGGCTATCCGCAAAGCCATCGCGCACAGCGTGGTGGCTTGACCGGTATGGGAGTTCGTTTTCCAGGTCGCCAGCGCCCAGTCGCCATGCAGCCCCCCAGGATTCACTTCCTTGTAGGCGTGCCGGTTCCAAGGCGCGCAGATCACGCCGTTCTGATGGAGGAAGCCCCCGCCATAGGGCGTGCATTCAGGCTGTCCCAACTTGCCGGTGATCGGGCAGCGCCATTGGAAGGCGGGCGGCATGATGGGGTACCGTCCGCATTCCACTTCGAGATGGAAGAGCTCCCCTCCCTTCGCTGGGAGCACCAGTCGGAAGGCCGGCCCGTCGATCTCCTCGACGTGCCAGCCCCGCGACTCGGCGATCTCGCAGAGATCCCCGAACTCGTCCGCGAATATGCTTTCGAGCGTGGTCATCAGACACCCGCTCCGGTTGCGACCAGGTCGAATTCCGCATGGCACCAGATCTTCAGCTCCGCGAGCGTCTGCGCCTTGCCCAGCACCTTGCCGTCGCGGACCAGATCAAAGAGGTCGCCCTCGGTCAGCTTCTTGGCCTTGATGACAGCCTCGATTACTTGCGCCACCGTCGTCCCGTGGGCGAACTCCCCGGTGAACATGCCGCGGGGGGTCGCGATCTCGAGCGTCGCCTTCTCGCAGCACGCCGTGGTGAAAACCGGCCCGTCGCCATACATGATCGTCTCCAGCTTCTTGATCTTGCGGTCGGCCGGCCCCTCGTAGTCGCGCACCAGTTGGCTCGTGGCCTCGATCCCGAACCACAGCCGGAATGCCTCGGCTTCGTGATCCCGACGGGTTGTGACCTCTACCCGGTCATTCACCGCGAACGCCAGCTTGGGCAGGGAATCACACGGAGGCGTCACCGGGTTCTCGCAGGGGGTGGCGATCCGGAAGACGTTCCCGATTCCCAGATCGACCTCCCCCTCGTCGCCAAGCACGGCATCGTTTTGGCTATCGTAGTCTCGCACCAGCTTGGTCCCCTTCGGGAGATTGGCGAGGTGGATGAGGAGTTCCGCCCGGACGACCTGCTGCGGCACGTCGATCTTGCGGTCTCCGATGAATGCGAACCACTTGGGGTCCGATGGATTGATTTCCTTCATAATCGTGGTCTGATGGTTTGGTTTGATTTGGATTGCGACTGCGACGGTTTTCGGCTTGCTCGATCACCCGTGAAACAGTTTCATCTCTTTTACGCCCCACTCCCCGAGGTGCCAATTCATTTTTTCACGCATGAAACGGTAACACAAATGAAACAACCACAAAGCCAGCCACTTGTGCAGCTAGAAAAACTTTCTGCGATGATCAAAGATCGTCGCGGTGACAAGCCTCTCCGATCCATTGCCGACGAAATCAAGGTCAGCGCGCCCACACTTTCCCGCGTTGAAAAGGGCAATATCCCCGACCTCGACACCTTCATGAAGCTTTGCGATTGGCTGGAGGTCTCCCCCGATGAGTTCAGGGGGAATGCTACCCTCTTGGAGCAAACTGAAACTGCCTTCAGCCCCGCAGACCGTATTTGCGCCACTCTTCGGGCGGATCGGACCCTTCCTCGCGAGACCGCGGATGCTCTCACCATCGTGATTAGGAGCGCCTACACCGCGGCAAAGCATCAAGCCCAGTCGTCCCGGAAGTAGCCGCCCCTCGCTTCGAAGTCGTCATGAATACCTCTCCGACTCTCGCGTTCGAACTACGTCAAAAGCGTGGCTTTAAAGCTGATGCGGAGAGGGTGGCTCACGAGGTTAGGAGGCACCTGAACATCGCGACCCACGAGCCCTTGGATCCGAGAACTCTGGCCGGGCTGTTGGCAATCGATGTTTGGACTCTCGATGAGCTTTCCATTCCCTCGGAGGTTCGGGAGGAGCTCCACGGCCCCGCTGCTCGACGCTGGTCTGCGATCCTGGTACATATTGAAGAGCCTGGGGGCCGCGACGTGATCATTCACAACGCGACTCACGATCCCCATCGTCAGAACTCTAACATTTTTCACGAGATCGCCCATCGGCTCTGCGGGCACAAAGCCGATGGGGTCTGGGACTTTGGCGGGATGCCAGTGCGAGATTACCGCCCGGATGATGAGCGGCAGGCGGAATACCTTGGCTATGCCCTGCATCTCCCGAAGGACGCACTGTTCTGGGCACTTCGACAGGGCATGACGGATCACGAGGTCTCCGACCGTTTTGAAGCAAGCACAGAACTTGTTCGGCACCGCTTCAACCTCACCAGCGCGAAGAGGATCTTTCGGCGTTGAATTAGCTGAAAGTCAGATCCCTGTGCTGGTGTCCTCCGATTTCCTATTCCTCAGGCTGAGCAGTCCGAGAAGGAAACGAAGTTGTCCCCGACATTCGACAACACCCCCTTGAGCGCCAGGTGGTCGCCAACCCTGCGGGCGTTGACGAAATCCAGCATCGTGCCGGCAAAATCGCAGATGGCTTCAACCTTCGGCTCCTGCCAGAGACGCAATCGGATTTCCAAGCTGGTCATGCTCTCCGTTCTTCTGGTGCTGATTCCGATGATGTGCCCGGCGATCGAGTAGGTTGCGTGGGGCAAATCTTCTTTCCTCTTCTTCTGGGCCGCTAATTTCCTGTGCAGGCCAAGTGTGTAGGTTTCAACCGCTTCCTGACTCTTTCCCCCGGAGCGATCCGCCGCCGCTGCAGGCCCCTTGCCCCTGCATCCCGATGCGAGCCAACCGACGGTTCCCCCGAGGACGGTAACAGCCACACTTCCTGCAAAACTTCTGCGTGAGATCATCATCGGGAGTTCGTAAGGCTCGGGCGATCCGCTCAAATTTTCATGGGAGAAACATTTCCAGCGACAGTCCCGGCGGAAACGGAATGTCCTTCTCGTCGGCGAAATACACTTCCACGGTGATCGGGTCGCCGTTCGGCCGGTCTTTCTTCTCCAGCATCCAGGCGATGACGAACTCCTTTACGGTTCTCCCATTGGCGTCAACCTAAGCGTAACGCGTTGATTTCCAATGAAATAAAGATAGAGAAATTGTATTTTTTCCTTGACTCGACCTTGGGTCCGGCAAGCTGGGAATGCTCCCAAGCTCTTTCCGTTCC